>ENA-OOZX01000744-OOZX01000744.1-human-gut-metagenome-genome-assembly--contig:-NODE-744-length-25783-cov-4.902091_pt1 | contig 25783 bp, 19 predicted proteins | sample MGYA00241048_ERZ501412 | MGnify/ENA primary metagenome ERZ501412 (study PRJEB25962, sample SAMEA2042518) | human gut metagenome | biome: human gut; feature: human-associated habitat; material: faeces... | reverse complement strand
AGGCTCAAACCAGGATTCAGTCCATTGATCATAAGCGCGGAAAGCATGATCGCGACACAGCCGTCGCCCGGGATACCGAGTGTAAGAAGCGGGATCAGTGTAGCGCCGGTAACCGCGTTGTTGGCGCTTTCTGCCGCTGCGATTCCCTCAACAGAGCCGTGACCGAATTCTTCTTTATGTCTGGACATATTTTTCGCTACATCATAGCTGAACCAGGATGCCATGGAAGCGCCGGTACCCGGAATGATTCCGATGATGACACCGATGATGGAAGAGAGCAGCGCCGGGCGGGCCATGCGCTTGTACTCGTCCTTTGTGATCTTTCCGTCATCCATGATCTTTGAGGTGTCAAGCTTCAGACGGTCCGGTTTTAACTCCGCCTTTTTCAGGATCTCGATCAGGGCAAAGAGACCGATGAGGCAGATCGCCAGATCAAGTCCGAGATAAAGTCTGGAAATTCCGAAGGTAAACCGGTCATAGCTTGTCTGCGGGTCAGCGCCGATGCAGGAGATAAATAAGCCCAGGCAGGCTGAGATGATCCCTTTGATCATGCTTTTACCGGAGATTCCGGCGATGATCGTGAGCCCAAAGACACAGACAAGGAAGTACTCGGCAGTTCCGATGTTTGCTGCGACCTTTGCAACCTGGGGAGCCAGAAATAAAAGAGTCAGTGCGGAGAAGATCCCGCCGAAGGTGGACGCGTAAAGGGCAATCTTCAACGCTGCCTTGGTACGGCCTTTTTCTGACATGGGATGACCATCCAGCATGGTGGTCGCCGCGTGGGGAGTACCCGGTGTATTGATCAGAATTGCAGATACACTGCCGCCGTATCCGCCGGCACAGTAGATTCCAAGAAGAAACATCATGCCGGGGATCGCCGTCATCTTGTAGGTAAACGGCAGGAACAGGATGATGCAGAGAATAACGGTCAGACCGGGAATCGCCGCGAAGACGGAACCGATGAAGACACCCAGGTTGATCCAGATGAAATTCTCAACGGTAAACAGCATTTTCATAGCAGGGATGATATATTGGAGCATATTCTGTTCCTCCTTCCTAAAATTTTACGTTCAGACCGAAACGGAATGCCGCCCAGATGAGCACGGCCATTCCGATGGTGATCGCATAGTAGGACCGTTTTTTGCAGCGGAAATAGACAAGGAACGCAATGGAGCAGAAAATTGCTCCCAGAACAAACAGATCCGTGATCCGGCAGATGAAATAAGTGATAAAAAGGATCGTCAGGATCATGAGTGCCTTCACCTCAGTCAGAAGATTAAAGGTGCTGACTTGAACCGGCTGTTTTTTTGAAATTTTAATGATATTCTGGATGATGAGGACTGCACTGCAGATCATCATGAGTGAAAAAAGAAGCTTTGGGAAGACGCGCCCGTTTATGACATCATTTTCGGAAATCGGCACCTGAGATGGCAGCATGAAAAACAGGACAGCGCCCAGGAGAAAGAACAGGATGGATCCGGCGAGGTCGGTTGGGATCGAAATCTCTTTTTCCTTCATGCGTGTTGCGAGCTCATCTAATTTTTTCTCGTTAAACATAAGATTTTCTCCTTTCCGCGGAACGTGCCGCAGGATATCCGGAATCATAGAATAAAAGCGGGATGCCGCTTTTGCAGCATCCCGGTTTTGAAAAGTTACTTACTGGACAACCAGGTCTTTGTACTCATTTACGATATCCTGTACATTCTGGATATGTTCAAGAACCTGATCATTTGTCATCGTATCAACTTCAAGAAGCATCGTGTCGGAAAGCCACTCGGTAACGCTCTTATCTGCGAGAATCTTGTCATAGAGTTCTTTTAACTCGGCAACTTTCTTCGCGTCAGTACCTTTTCTCGCGAGGATCAGGCAGCGGTTTCTGAAGTATGGATAACCGTATTTGCCAACACCCTCAACTCCTGCGAACGGACCATCGGCAATGTCTTCACCGTCGAACGCGCACACGATGGTAACGCCGCCCTGCTGATAGGTTTCAAGGATCTGGGACTGGTGGGAGACTGCGAAGTTTGTCTCGCCCTTTGCAACTGCCTGTGCAGCCTCAGCAGCAGAGCTATAGGCAACGATCTTGATCTGGTCACCGTATCCCATTGAGCCGAATAATGCGGCTGCGAGGAATGCTTCAGAACCGGTTGCGCCGTTTGCGGCGATGGAGATCTGATTTCCTGTCTCCATGTATGTCTTCAAATCATCAATATTCTTGATATTGAGCTTGGAATCAGCAGACATAACGAAAACGGAAGAATACAGGTTTTCAACAAACTCGAAATCATCGTAAGTGAACTGCATCTTTGCCGGATCAAGAATGGAGGTGATGGAGAAAAGTCCCTCACCTGCGAAAACGAGTTCCGGATCGTTTGCTTTCGTTTCAGCAACCCAGCTATTTACCGTTGCCGCGTCACCCTTTACTGCGTCAGCGACGAGAATGATCTTATCAGAATAAGTATTTGAAAGACTTGCTGCCTTCTGGCTTACCATAGCAGCGACTCCGGAAGGAGCCCAGGGACATGTGACCGTCCATGTAACCGCCTTTTCCGAACATCCCACGAGTGACATAGCCACCGTCATAACGGCGAGACCGAGTGCTAATAATTTTTTCTTCATACTACCTCTCCTTTGTTAAAAATTGATGATTCATGAGTGCTTTTCTCGTATCTTGTGATACAAGATTAACATACTGGAAATGTGATTTTCAACAACTTTTGCCATTTTCTGGACAAAGTTGTATGTTTGTTGACGAATCAAACAGAAGCTGTAATCGAGATTGATATTTATTAGACATTCTGCACATGAAAAAGGGAAGGAGACCGGACATCGGGTGATTTTCTCTTGCCAGAAATCAAAAATACGGTACAATAAGAGGCAGGAGATAAAGCGACAGGAACTGGAGAAACATATGAGAAAGATGACGATAGAAGAACACTATATGAAAGAAGCGATCCGGCAGGCGAAAAAGGCGGCTGCGCTTAAGGAAGTGCCCATCGGCTGCGTGATCGTCTATGACGGAAGGATCATCGCGAGAGGATATAACCGCCGGACGGTAGATAAAAACGTACTGGCCCACGCGGAGATCATCGCGATGCGGAAGGCCTGCCGCATTCTCGGCGATTGGAGACTAGAGGACTGTACGATGTACGTGACCTTGGAGCCATGTCCGATGTGCGCCGGAGCCATCGTTCAGGCGAGAATTCCGAAGGTGGTGATCGGCTGCATGAACCCAAAAGCCGGTTGTGCCGGATCCGTGCTCGACATGCTCCACGAGGACGGATTCAACCACCAGGTGGAGACGAAAGTAGGACTGTTGGGAGAGGAATGCTCACAGATGCTGAAGGATTTCTTTAAGGCACTGCGGGAGGAAGGAAAGCGGAAGAAGCAAACGATAGAAGTGTCCAAGGCCAAGAAGAGTGCTGATTCTATCACGAACTGATCTTCTTCGGCCGGTACCGGATATCCGAAACCTTATACACCGTGATAAACGCCTCCGGATCGCTGGAACTGATATAGTTCATCAGCGCCTGGTACTCACGCTTATCCACGATCGTAATGATCTCATTGTGTTTCTCAAAATTGTAAGCACCGATCGCTTCATAGATCGTTGCGCCGCTGTGCAGATTGTTAATAATGAACTCGCGGAGTTCTTCCTCTTTCTTCGTGATAATGCAGACACGTCTCTTGACATTCTGGTCAAAAATAAAGTAATCGAGGACGATTCCGTTCACATATGTACCGAGCACACTGAGCACGACGGTCTTCTTGTCATAAACGAACGCGGAAGAAAGCGCCACGCACATGCCGGAGAGAGACATTGCCTTTCCGAGATCCATATGCAGGTACTTGTTCATGATCTTTGCAACGATGTCCAGTCCACCGGATGATGCATTCATGTTAAAGAGCATCGCGAGACCGATGCTGACCACCAGCACATAGCAGACAGCATCCAGCTCCTGACTTCCGGTGAGGGACGTAAAATCCGGGAAGATTTTCTCGAAAATACCTAAGAAGACCGGCAGCATGACACTCGTGTATACAGTTTTTGCGCCGAACTCCTTACCGCAGAGAATAAATCCGATGATCAGCAGGAGGATGTTGAGCGCCATCGTGATCACGGAAAGCGGAAGCGGGATAAAGTGGGTCAGAATAATTCCGAGACCGGAAATACTGCTGACCGATGTATGGCTTGGCACCAAAAAGAAATACACTGCAGCCGCAATGACTGCCACCGCTGCCGTCAGTATCACGGTTTCTTTCGCAATCTCTATATAGTTCACTTGTTTTTTCATAATATTCCTCGTTTCTGAGCAACTTGCTGCTGAGATATATTCCCATGCGAATTGCTGTTTTTTCGATTCTACTGATGTTTTCTAAGCTGTCTTCTTTTGGTGAAATACAGGATTTTTTTTCAGCATGACAATTAACGGTATCACCATAATGATCCATGTAACCGGCTCTGTCCAGATGACGCCCCAGTAACCGAAATACCGGACGAATACCGCCGTGAACACGATCTTACATGCCAGTTCCAGAAAGCTGGAAAAGATCGGTGTCTTATAATCTCCGACTCCCTGCATCGTGTTGCGCAGGATCACGATCCACACACAGACCATCTCAAACAACATATCAACCCGCAGATACGTTGTTCCCCAGTATAGAATTTCTGCATTTTGCGTACTCGCTATAAAGCCAACCAGACAGGTAGAAATCGTATATGCCATGATCATGACCATCACCGCCCAGCCACAGCCAAGCATCAGCGCCGCCTTTAAGCCGGAAGTAATCCTGTCATATTTACCAGCGCCATAATTCTGTCCGCTGTAGGTTGCCATGGTCGCTCCCAGCACCGTGACCGGCAGTCCCCATATTTCAAAAACCTTTCGTGCTGCAGTATGTGCCACGATCACGGAAGTTCCAAGTGTATTGATTCCGGTCTGTAAGATCAGTGTACCAAGATTTACAAGACTTGACATCATTCCCATGGAAAGCCCGCCGGACAACATCGTACGCACTTCTGATTTTTCCAGTTTAAAATGTCTGCGTTCCACCTGAAGGATCGGGAAATGTCTTTTGATATGGATCACACAGAGCACCACGGATACCACCTGTGAGATCACAGTTGCCGTTGCGGCTCCGCCAACACCCATGGAAAATACCAGAATACAGACATAGTCCAGAATGACATTTAACACCGCCGCAAGGATCAGAAAAATAAGCGGTGTCATGGAATCTCCGATCGCACGCAATACATTTGCACACATATTATAGGCAAGTGTCACAAACATCCCAAGCACCAGGATGCTGATATAGGTATATGCCATCTCTTTCTGTTCTGCCGGCACATGCATGATGCTAAGGAGTGGACGTAAAAATACAAATACGCCGGTCACCAGTATCGCCGCCGTCACAAATCCTAAAAGAATCGTTCCCGCAACACTCTTTTTTAATTTTTCCGTGTCCCCTGCCCCAAAATATCTTGCCGTCACGACCGAAAAACCAAGCGTTAAACCGTTAAAAAATCCCGTCAGCAGATTATAAAGGATCGAGACGGAACCGACTGCCGCAAGCGCTCCCTCACCAAGGGTACTGCCTACAATCTTTGTGTCAATCAGCCCATAAAAAAGCTGGAACAGATTTCCCAAAAATACCGGGATTGCAAACTGCAGGATCAGTTTGACCGGCTTTCCTTCTGTCAGATTTGCACCATTTCGTTTCATTTCACTTTGTATCCCTTTCTCGTTTTCTGCTCTCAAAATAAATAAAATGATCGATTGCATCTAAAATATCGGAAAAATCTTCCCGCGGTGCAAGATCGATATAGCGTTTTAAGAGTTCCTCTTCCTGATCTTTGTATCTTCCATAAAAAATATCATACAGATTGTGTCCACGCAAATAGATTTTTATTTCTTCCATATGTGCTTTGATATCAGAAATGCTCTGCATCTCAAATCCAAGCACCTCCGTCAGATGTTTCCCGCTGCTAAGACGGTGTAAATACTCCTTCCATTTTTCAAACAGCGTCTCATAAAATGTCTCCTCAGATTCGACCACACCAAGTTCGGTCATCACTTTGGGGTTGAAAAAATAGTTTTCAAATGAGTAGTATTTTAAAATCAGGACATTTTCCGGCCGGACCTTTGGCAGAGTGTCAACATCCTCCAAATTCCGCTGCTCATAGTAACGACAGAGCTGCCGCCCTAATTCCATACGGTCTTTTCCATCCCCGTCGCGTATCATCAGAAACTGATCCCGCAGGTAGATCTGGTTCATATATTTCAGGTTTGCGTAAGTCTTGATGTTGGTACAGCTGTTTGTCGTGATGATCGCAATTCTTGAGAGTTTTCCACTCTCATCGTAAGTCTCCGAATAATATTTCCGGATCAGAAGCGGCAGGCGGCTCTTGTCCTGTTTCCCCTCCACAATAAATACAAAGTTCACATTCATCAGATCACTTGCTGTGTAACCGAGATCTTCAAGGATCGCACTCACATCCGTCTTTTCACACATCTTCGAATATCCTTCGCCGTCTAAAACAATCTGTCTGATCTGCCTGCTGTTAAAGTTCGCCAATAGATTTGGCGAGTGCGTGGAAAAGATCACCTGGTTCTTTCTGGACAGGCGGTATAAAATCTCCCCGGAAACTTTCTGTAATTTCGGATGCAGAAATATCTCCGGATCCTCGATCATAAGAATGCTCGGAATCCGACTTTCCGTTCCCGTATATGTTTCAAGCAGCGACAACATGTAAATACTGCGCATGCCTTTTCCCATCTTTGCCACCGGTCTGGTCAGGTTCTGCGCCGGATTGTGGATCTCGGTCGTAACTTTTAACATCCGCTCCACATCCCGGTTCATCGAGTATAAGATCTCATCCTGTCCGCCGTTCTTTTTATAATTCTGATTTACTTTTCTCGCAAACTCGTCCAGATTTAACTGGTATAACTTGTAGTCCAAAAGTTTCGCTGTCTCAAATGCATCCAGCTCTGCCGGTGTTTTCTTCTCGATCAGACCGATACACGAAAAGCAGTGCCCGCATTTTTTTGCCTGATTGAACATACAGGTGTCCGCACGCATTCGTTTTAACAGTTCATCCTCCTGCAGCATTAAAAGGTCGCCCTGCAGCTGGTTTAGATCACGCTCCGCATCCAGATAGTAGATCTTCGGAAACACCTGCGGGATACAGGAATTATTTTTGTGTTCCCCATCCTGATAGCGCACCCAGCCATCCCGGTGTGCGATAAAGGTAAACTGCAGTACACCGCCTGACTCTCCTTCGTTCACGGAAAATGATGGCAGCTTTTTACAGAAATCCTCAAGCCACGTCTCATATCTTTTATACTGGCTGACTATGCCGTTCTGATGCAGCCATTTTAAATCTTCAATGGAAAATTCTAATGACAGATCCATCTCAATGTTGGCACAGTCACCGTCAAAATCTTCCGCAGAAATATGATAATCTCCAAAAGACGCACGGATTGCCTCTAAGATCGTTGTCTTTCCGGTATTATTCTGTCCTACCAGAATCAATGCATTTTCGATGCTGTCGATTTTCATCTCGTGGATCGCTTTAAAATTTTTTATATGGATACCGGTCAGCTTCATATGCTTCCTCCCACATTATTTTCATTCATATCATGTGCAAAATCGTCACATGATCCAATTCGCCGTTTGCTTACGCTCATGATACCTTTTATTCTAACACTGAAATCCTGATCCGTCATCAGCCTTTACAGGAATCTGTTTTATCAGAAATATTTAAAAACACATCACAAAATATAAGTTCTTCTTTACAAAGCCTTATCAGTATGCTATAACAAAACTTGTCAAAACTAATATTTCATATTAGCAGAGTAGAACTCTGTGCGTTAAGTGCCATGTGAACAGGGAGTTGTCACACGGACGAAAAACAAAGGCGCTGCTTTTGTTTGCGGTACAGAATTCGCATCCCGCTGCTGCATAAAGGTATTTATGTCTCCTCTATGTGGTTTTAGGAAACTGCTAAGGAAGGAGGCTTTTTTTATGAAAAAATTAAAGGAACTGTATCAACAATCACTTCAGGAACTGTGCCACACAAAGACGGTCGTGCTCTGCGGACTCTTAGCTGCACTCGCCATCGTCTTAAGTATGGTCGCAAGCATCCAGCTCGGTCCTTACATCAAGATCGGCTTTTCCGGGCTGCCAAACCGCATCGTTGAATTTTTATTCGGTCCGGCGGTCGGATGCCTGTTCGGCGGTGCGCTCGATCTTTTAAAGTATGTCTTAAAGCCGGATGGTCCGTTTTTCTTTGGATTCACCTTTAATGCCATGCTTTCCGGTCTGATTTACGGCACCCTGCTCTACCGCCGTCCGGTCTCAATCAAGCGTATCGTGATCGCCGAGTTTTTTGTAAAGCTGGTCATCAACTGCGGTCTGAATACGCTCTGGATCTCCATGCTTTACGGAAAAGGCTTTATTGCACTGCTTGGTCCGCGTGTCATCAAAAACGTGATCATGCTGCCAATTGACAGCTTTATCCTGTTCTTTGCACTGACTTATGCGAAAAAGATTGCGGCGCAGTTTGGATTTTTCACAGTAAAATCAGGTGCGAAGGAACGTGCCTGATGGGTAAAATCTGATAGTGGATTCTTTTTAGAATTGCAAGTCAAAGTTCAGAATCATAGATTGTATCCTGCGCAGGCATAGCTATAATCGTAAACAAAATGCAGAGATGTGTATCCGTAAATGAATATACATCTCTGCATTATTTTTTCTTTATTGAAACTGCTTAAACGCCTCTCTCTGGCAGTAATCATATCAGAAAGCCGATGTAATTGTAATGATTACATTTAATATTTCTCGCCATAATGCCATTTCATTGATTTTTGATCCATAAGCAGTACGTAAAAGATCTTTCCATAACGCCCACTCTCTACGATTCTTCCATGATCCAGCACAGGCAGACTGGTTCCATCCGCTTTTACCAGATGAAAATACACGTAATCGTTGGCATGCCCCGCATTGATCTGTTGCCAGATACTCTGCTCCACTGCATCTCTTTCTTCTTCTAAAATAAGATTTCGGAAGCTTCTGTCCGTATAAGCAAGCAGATCATCCATCGTCCTGTATCCGGTAAGACGGATCATCTCACGATTTGCAAACAGAATTTCATCCGTCTCATGATCTGCTCTGTATATAATGAAAGCTCCCGGAAGCATGCCCATACATATCATTGACAGATTTAAAATCGTCAATATCAAGCAGCACCCCGACACAATGCTTCTCCGTATTTTGTTTCAGATACCGTTCCACTAATCAGAATTTCATACAAATATATATTGTACCATCCATGTTCTGGCATTACCTCAAGCTTCCACTGATTTTCCCCCCATATCAAAAATGTAGGACACCGGATTGGTCAGCTTTTTCCCGGAACCATAGACATATTCGTAGGACATCTCCCACGGAGAAACAGTCTTTGAAAGCCTGTACTGATATCCAAAATCCGAAAGTGCTTTTACCGAGTCCGCAAAAATGTCCGGTACACGAATGATCACGATCGTAAATCCCCAGAAAGTTTCCTGTCCGTCTTTCTGATCCAGATACACCGGATTTCTTACCGCAATTCCATATTCACCCTGTTTTAACTGAAACGGTCCCTGCATAACCGTCATCTGATGATCTCTCGCATAACGGGAAATTTCCCCTCGATTCTTGTCATTCAGCAGATCAATTTTACCTGTCTCATTTCCTTTTTCCGGATAAATATCCGTCACAATGCCATCTGGCGCAAGCTGAATACTCTGAATGGAATCGCTCATCAGATTCCCGGCTATCTGCTGAAATTTTTCAAATTTCCCATCCTCACTGATTAAAATCTGTTCGAGTGTATCCGTAATTCCTATTCCTCCCATGACTTCCGTCTTCATGCGTTCCGCATATGTCATGGCATTTAATTCTGCAGCTGACCGGCTTTGTTTTTGCTGATTTTCCCTTACGCTGTACACCGTTCCCATTAAAACACTGATTCCCACCAAAAATACAAGTAACGGCAGAATGATTGTCTTCTTTTTCATAAACATCTTCGCTTTCCACCCTGCACTATGGCATTCTGCCCCGACAAAAATCTCATTTTCACACTACCACATTTTTCGAAGTCCTTTCGGATAGTGGTTTTTCATGATTCCACCCGCCAGTTTTCCCCAGCCGGTGCTAAATCCGTCTGCCATGATCAGATACCATCCCTTTTCTCCCTCATAAGAAAAAGTTCCGCCATTTAAATAACCACGGATCACCTCTCCGTCCGAAGCCAGATCTGCCGTATAGCGCACCTGTTCTTTTTTTAGTGCCAGTGCAAGCGCATGTGACGGCTCCATGCGGTTCTTTTTTACCGTTCCAAGATGCAGTCCCGGTCGCAGGACTTTAAGACCTTTTACAGAAGGCATACCTTTCGGTGCAAGGTAAAGCTGATCTCCAAATTTCAGATATGTACCATTTTTCTCCAGTCCGGCTAATGTCTGTGGATCTAATGTATCTTTCGCAAAATCCAGAAATTCCACGATTCCTTTGCCCGGTACTTTCAGATCTTTTGCAGGGATTCCTTTTTCTTCCCCATTCCGGCAATAACCCTGTCTTAGTGTTCCCTCTTTTTCAAGGACAGCCAGATAGTGGCCCTCTCCTTTCAGATGCTGTGGCCAGAGACGGATCGTCTGTGCAATCTCAGGCAATATCTGTCCCATTTTTTCCCCGAAATAAGCCCATTCCGGTACTCCTGCCGACATACCCTCTGCCTTTTTCACTTCCACAATATGAAACTCCGGGTGACGCAGCAAAAAGCGTGCCATACTGCCCTCATTCTCCGCAGGCGCAAAGGTACAGGTCGAATACACGATCCTGCCGCCCGGTGCAAGCATTGAAGCCGCACAGTCTAAAATTCCATCCTGCCTTTCGGCACAAAGGCTGACATTCTCAGGGTTCCACTCTTCACATGCCGCCTCATTTTTGCGGAACATGCCTTCCCCGGAACACGGCGCATCCACCAGAATACGGGTAAAATAATCCTCGAACACCTCCGCTAAACGCTGCGGCGACTCGTTCGTGACCATTGCATTTGCAATCCCCATCCGCTCCACGTTCTCCGATAAAATCTTCGCGCGTGCCGGATGGATTTCATTGCAGATGAGAAGTCCCTGCTCCTTCCACTTCCCGGATGTGTACATTTCATGCATTCTTGCCGCGATCTGTGTGCTTTTTCCGCCAGGAGCCGCGCACAAATCTAAGATCCGTTCCTGACAGTCTGCCGCTTCTTTTTGCACCACATCATAATCTTCCATCAGATAGGAAACCGGCGCCATGGCACTCGGCTCCTGGATATAATACACGCCCGCCTCATGAAGCGGATGCTTGCCCGGAGTGTCATCTTTTTCATAGTAAAATCCATCTTTCGCCCAGGCTATCGGCTGCAGGGAAAAAGGTACTTTTTCCTTCATCTGCGCAGTATCTCCCTTGATACTATTTAACCGTAATGCCTGATATTTATCCTTGTCATAACTTTCTAAAAATGCCGGATATTCATTTCCGAGCATTGATTCCATTCTGTTTAAAAACGCTTGTGGAAGCATTTTAATCCTCCTTGTTTTGCGGAGCAAAATGCGACTGCCCATGCAGGAGCAGAGGATTTCCCTCCTTGTTTTGCGGAGCAAAATGTCTGCTATGCTACTTTTGCATAGCATGTGCCTCTTGCAGAAGCAGAGGATTTTCCTCCTTGTTTTGCTTTTCCGTTTCTTTCTGCTGTAAATAAAAAACCGCCTTTTGTGCTTCTATTTCTTCACGCAGTTCTTCTTCCGTAGGCAGATATAATTTATATTTGCTGGCAAATAGCTGTTCATTTCCATGCAATATAGAATACCTTGCAATATCCTCATCTGTTTCCGAACACAAAACAATGCCTAACGTAGGGTTGTCATCCGGTGACTTTTTTAATTCATCATACATGCGAATGTACATATCCATCTGCCCTACATCCTGATGGGTAATTCTGGTTGTTTTCAGATCAATCAATACAAAACATTTTAAAATATAATTATAGAACACCAAATCTATAAAATAATCCTGTTTCTCAGTGTGAATATGCTGTTGTCTTGCAACAAACGCATAGCCTTTTCCCATTTCCATAAGAAATTTCTGCAAATTTGAGATAATGCTCGATTCTAATTTTGTCTCATTAAAAGAAGCGTCCAATGTCAATCCTAAGAATTCTACCACAACTGGATTTTTTATAAATTCTAACTTGTCCTGCTGATACTCAAACGTCTTTTCCTGCATCTCATGCTCTACAGCATCTTTATCTTTCGACTGCAGTAATCTGTAATAATATTGTGTATCTATATTCCGCTGTAAAGTACGCACACTCCAGGTTTGCTCATATGCTTCTTTTTCATACCAATTTCGAGCCGTGCTATCCTTTACCTGCAATAATGTTCTGTAATGAGACCATGATAATCGTATAGAAGATTTTCCACACGGTGTGTGGAAAATGTCTGGAAAGTATTTATAAAAGCTATAAAAACTATATAGGTTCGTTTTTGTAAATCCCTTTCCGTACTTTTCTGTAAGCTCTTTTGACAGCTTTTTTATTATATTAGCTCCATACTCCGCACGATCCTCACCGAGCAGTTCTTCCTCTGCGATCCGATACCCGATCAGCCAGTTTCTCTGTGACAAAATTGTATTAACCGCACGATAGGCTTCTTTCTGTGAAACTTCTATGATATTTTGAACATCATTTAAAATATTTTCCGTTTTTTGAAATTTGTTCATAATATCATTATTTTCAATTTTCAATGCATCATTCATCTGCCAGTCTCCTTTCCGGGAGATAATATCTGCCCTATTTGTAAAACCTGTATCAAAAATATTATCTATGCTTCCGTCATCTAGCACTCTATCACAATTTTTCTGCTATTTTTCAAATAATACTATCTTCTTCAAATTATCCCTGATCTTTACCAACTACCATTTCCACACATGCTTTCATCTTACCATATTCCTTCCATATTTACACCACTTTTCTAAATCTACCTGCCTCTTCTGCCTTTTCTGCTTCAACACCTAATTTACACCATTTAAAAAGGATCCAGCATAGCCAGACCCTTTTTACCAATTACAAGTATTCTTTTCCCTGCATATCATCTGCTTCCATTTTCCGCAGCTAAATGACCTACAGGAACTATCCATTTTTTCTACAAACCTTACATATCCACTTCATCAGTCACAGATCGCTATATGGTATCTTACCTTGCGGAAAATCTTCCACACAAGAATTATCGGCATAGCCAATACAAGATAAGCCGTGGACAGAAGTCCTGCGGCACCACCAACGATCATCATAACCCAAATAAGAATCTGCATTTTTTCTACCTCTCATAAAATAATATTTTTATCTTTATTTCATGAGAGCTAAAATGCCATTCTTTTTTCCGTCCGCCCTCCTCACAAATTTCACTAAGAGCAGTCCGCGTGGAACGATCTCATCTGCCCTGCGGTACCAGATGCTCCAGAACTGCACGATCAGTGCCGGGAGTATGACAAGCAGAATCCTTACCGTAACCCCTGCCATTCTGCGCCAGTTTACGGATGCAAATTCTTTTGCTCGCCCGCTCTCTAATGTCTCGCTGCGTCCTCTGGCTGTCTCTAACAGTGCATCATACGTTTTTGCCAGCCGCTCGCCTGAGAGCATTGTCTGACCGGATGCCTTTTCTGTAGATTTCATTCGTAAAACATCCGACTGACTGCCAGCACAGGTCGTAAGCAGGATCATCCATGCGAATAATAATGGAAATATTCTTTTATAGTAAGTTGGTAAATTTACCAATTTCCTTCGCTTTTTTGTAGATCTCATCACAGTTCATCTCCAGATAGACTTCTAATCCTGCTACTTCCTTATCGGAAAATCCATGATTCTTTGTGATTTTTCCCGGCGGAAGCATGCCCTCTGCAATATCACTTCCACGTTCAAATCGAACCGAAACTCTTTTTTTCCCATCAATTTTTAAAAAGCCGGACTGTGTAAATTTTACTTCTTCCTGTTTATTCATGAAAATCCGCCTTTCTGACTGCTTCTGCCACCTCATCCGGAATGTGCTCTGCCATATGCACCTTCTTTTCCGGTTCACGTTTTGCCTGATATGTTTCTAACATTTCCCCGCGTTTGCGTGCGATCTCTTTTTCCAGCTCTCTTGCGGAGATCAGCACACACCCGGCTCCCCGGATGATGATCTGCTCTAAACCATCCGAAGTTGCAACCGTCACACGGTATTTTCTGCCATTTTCATGTGCGAATTTCTCGATATACTGATCGGCAGTCTCTGCCTCCCGCGTGTAAACCACATGAATATTATGGTAATCATACATTTCAGTCTTGTGTCCCTGTACGCGGTATGCATCAAACACCACGATCAGTTCGCATCCACGCATTCCCTGATAATCACATAAAATATCGAGAAGCCTTCCACGCGCTCCATCCACATTGTCACGGGCAAGCTCGTTTAACTCATCCCATGCAAATATCACATTGTAACCGTCCACGAGCAGATATTCTTTGTCCGACAATGGCGGTGTGTAAGTCCGTGTTACCGGCGATATATTCGTGCTGCTTCCGCCTGACCGTTTCCAGACATTGCGCCCCGGAGCAGATTTTTCCCGTTTATTAGCATTGTATGTCTGATTTAAAATTCTGTCAATCTCATCTGTGCCGATCCACGCTTCTTCCCTGCTCTGCTGCTGCATATAGATCTGTTTGGGCTGCCATTCATCCGCTTGTTTTGTCGGTTTTAATACGCTTTCCAAATGCATATAATCCATGACCTGATCCCACGGGACCACAAATCCTGCGCCATGCGCACAGAATACTGAGCCGGTTGGATTTGCCAGATCACGTTCCGAATCATAACCGATAATTTCCATAACCTCCTCCGTATTATGGCAGGGCAGATAACCGTGAAGTGTACAGGTAAGGCTTCCATGTCCCTTGGTGTATGCCGTCACATCTTTTGCATAGTCACGCGTCGATGCAACCGGAACAATTCCTGTCAACACTGCCATCTCCCCGTTTCTGTCCGGAGCATCAAATTTACCGGACATTCCCTCAATGTCGTTCATGGCACGTCCAATACATTCATTCGGTATTTCCAGCCTGAAATCGTACCATGGCTCTAACAGCACGGACTGTGCCTGCTTTAATCCCTGTCGGAACGCACGGTAAGTCGCCTGCCTGAAATCGCCGCCTTCCGTATGTTTTATATGTGCACGTCCGGCGACCAATGTGACTTTCATATCTGTGACCGGCGATCCTGTCAACACACCGACATGCTCCTTTTCTTCCAGATGTGTAAGCACCAGTCTCTGCCAGTTTCTTGAGAGCATATCCTCACTGACATCCGCCGCAAAGGTAAGTCCGCTTCCTGTCTCTCCCGGCTCTAATAAAAGATGCACCTCCGCGTAATGGCGCAGCGGTTCAAAATGTCCCACTCCCTCCACGGTATCTGCGATCGTCTCGCGGTAGAGAATTTTTCCGGTGCCAAATTCCACCTCCACACCAAAGCGATCTGAGATCAGTGCTTTCAAAATCTCAATCTGCACCTCCCCCATAATCTGTATCTTGATCTCCTGCAGTTCCTCATTCCAGACAATATGAAGTTCCGGTTCTTCTTCCTCTAACATCGCAAGTTTCGGCATCATCGCCTGTGGCTGCACACCGTCAGGCAAAATCAGTTCATAGGTCAGCACCGGCTCTAAGATCGGCAGTTCGGACTCCTCCTGGCTTCCCAATCCCTCACCCGGATAGGTGTAGGATAATCCGGTCACGGCACAGATGGTTCCCGCTTCCACCTCATCTTTTGTCTCATATTTTTCACCGGAATAGATACGGATCTGGTTTACCTTTTCCTCCCAGATATCCTCTGCTTTATTCTGCTTATGTCCTGACAGCAGATTTCTCGCCTTCAGCACACCGCCTGTAACTTTTAAATGTGTAAGACGGCTGCCCTGCGCATCACGTGTGATCTTAAATACGGTGGCACCAAACTCTCCCGGATACTCCGGAATTTTGGTATATTCAGAAAGTGCCGCCAGCAGCTCGTCAATCCCGTCCATCTTAAGTGCTGAACCAAAAAAGCATGGAAACAATTCCCTTTTCTGTATCATTTGACGGATATCTTCTTCCCCGATACTGCCGCCTTCTAAATATGTTTCTAAGACTTTTTCATTGCAGACAGCCACGTTCTCATAAAAATCCTCATCCAGATATGTTCCATCTGTATTTTTTGAAAAATCCACACAGGCACTGCCCAATGTATCTTTGATCTGTGCCAATAATTTGTCGTGGTCTGTTCCCTGCTGATCCATTTTGTTGACAAAAATAAATGTCGGAATATCATAGCGCGCCAGAAGACGCCAGAGAGTCCTCGTATGTCCCTGCACACCATCTGCACCGCTTATGATCAGCACCGCATAATCAAGTACCTGGAGTGTCCGCTCCATCTCCGCGGAAAAATCCACATGTCCCGGTGTATCTAACAGTGTAAATTCACATCCTCCATACGAAAAAACAGCCTGTTTGGAGAAAATTGTGATTCCACGATTTCTCTCCATTTCATTGGTATCTAAAAACGCATCTTTATTGTCCACACGTCCGGCTTTCCGGATGCTGCCGCTTTTATATAATAACGCTTCCGACAATGTTGTCTTTCCTGCATCAACATGTGCTAACATTGCAATATTTATATGAGTCTGTGTCATAAAACAATCCCTCTTGCTTTCTTTCACCTGCACTCATGATAACACAAAATTTGCATTAATGCCTTGCTTTTTTCTCTTCTCCCGGTATTGTTTTATGACACAAAAATAACTCAACGGATATCTCTCCCTCAAAGCCTTCCTCCATTGCTTCTAACTGGCATACCCTGTTTTTGTATCCCATGGGTCCGGTCTGCGTGTCCGGACGCATCGCGAAAAATAATGCCGTAGAATGATGCTTTGGTGCGCGTTTCAGATATTCCGTCGTGTAAAACTGCATCTGATAATCCCTGTCGCACTCATATTCGATCATGGGCAGGACACAGCCTTTGGGACATATCTGCGGCAGAAGTTCCATAAATTCCTGCTTCATCTGTGCAATCTGTTCTTTGCTGAAATGTTCCAGATAGCGTTTATCTTCAAAACGTGTCTCTGCCTCTTTCCAGACATCATGGAAACGGATGCCATGAATATAAACACTGCTTTCTGCCTCTCCGGTCAGATGGAGCACTTTGGGTTTTGCATATTCCCCCGTCTTTAAGCGGAATCTTTTTTGTACCAGAACAGATCGGTGCTGTTCTGACAGCGTAACCGTAACATCCTCATTTCCCATATTCCAAAATGCTTCTTCGGATAATTTCTGCCCGTCTTTTCCCGTCAGTTCATAGCAGGTGATAAACAGCCTGTCAAGCTCCACCTGTTCTAACTCCCCCAACTCCGCTCCCTGTCCAAGCATATATAAAAACTGTATCTGTTCCTCTATATTATATCGCTCGCCAAGACAGGTGCCTGTTGCTGAAGCGGCCTCAAAACAGCAGCCACCGCTTACAATTTTTTCGATCCACACCTGGTCTGCTTCTTCCAGATTCTGCTTTAACTCTGCCCGGTTTGTCTTCGCTTCTTTGTATGTTCTGTTTCTGTGTTCATATTCCTGTTCCGACATGGCTGAAATTTCCCACAGATAAAATGTATCCTCTTTTTGGGCAATCATGGGAAGCACTGTATAATGTTCTCCCTCGCCATATGACAGATTCAGTATTTTTTGTTTCGTTACAGTTGGAAAAAGGGTTCTTAAATTTTGTGTATTCATAATATCTCCGTTCCTCCTAAATATGAAAAATATCGATCAGAAATACCATCGCCAATCCATAATAAGTGATCACTGCAACCAGATCATTCACCGTCGTGATCAGCGGACCGGATGCAACTGCCGGATCAATATGGATCTTGTAGAAGAACATCGGGATGATCGTACCTACAAAACCAGAGATTACCATCGCAACGACCAGAGAAATCCCAACGCACCCGGAAATCAGGAATGCTGACATCCAGGCATATTTTTTGAACAGGTGGATGTAAATGCCAAGAAATACAAGTGCCATGACGCCAAGGCTCGCTCCATTCAAAAAGCCGATCTTCATTTCTTTTCCAAGAAGAGCCAGTTTTTTTCTGGTATCTAAATCCTCATCCACAAGTACACGGATCGTTACTGCAAGCGACTGCGTACCAACATTTCCTGCCATATCAAGCACCAGCGACTGAAAGCAGATCACGATCGGCAGAACTGCAACCACAGATTCAAATATTCCGACAACAGAGGACACTGCCATCCCAAGGAACAACAATATGATCAGCCATGGCAGTCTCTTTTTCATACTCACGATCGTCGGTTCCTTTAAATCCTCCTCGGAGGTCAGACCTGCAAGTTTTGCATAGTCATCTCCCATCGCATCATCTACTAACTCCACGATATCTGTTGCAGTCAGAATACCGGCTATCTTTCCATCCTGTGTCAGTACCGGGATGGAATCCTCCTCATAATCTGCAATCTTTTCCACACATTCACTGATATTTTCATGTTCATACACATACGGATAGGAACTGCTGACGATCTCCTGCAGAGGTGTATTTTCTCTCGCGATGATCAGGTCTTTCAGATCGATCGCACCGGCAAATTTTTCCTCTGTATCGGTAACATAAATCGTTGAAATATTATCATGTTCCCCCGCCTGGCGGACCAGTTCGCTCATCGCTTCCCGGACGGACAGCTCCTCTGAAATACAGACAAAGTTGTTCGTCATGCAGCTTCCAATCTCATCCTCCTCATAGGAGAGCAGTTTCTGCACATCTTTCTGTGCGTCCGCATCCAGATGGCTCACGATCTCATTTTTCTTTGACTCGGACAGATCATCTAACACGTCAAGTGCATCATCTGCATCCATGTAGGAAATTACTTTTGCTGCCTGCTCTAAAGACAGTTCCTCCAAGTACATTTCCGCATCATCAAAATAGGAAAATATCTCTGCGATCCTTTCAGAGCCGAGCACACGGTAGAGATGCTTCCGCTCAGTCTCCGTCAGAAATGTGATTGCCTCCGCGATATCTTTCTCATGATAATCTGACAGCAGATTCCGTAATTTCTGCTCATCTTTTGTAACACGGATGATCTTTATCAGTTCTTTTACATAGTCTTTTTTCGGGATTAATACTTTTCTCATTGTGACCTCCTTTTCGCCTGAAATGGGCATAAAAATACATCGCTTCATTGTGATTGCAAGGATCCTCTGATGCGATGTATAAAAAGGTGCACAACAATATAGAATATGGCGGTCAGACTTTCACAGACAGCCACATTCTTTTTTTACATCTTCGTACATCGCATATTTTACTTCGTCCTACGCTATCGCAACTGTCCATGAAAATTCACCTCCATTAAAATTTGAATTTTGATATGTCTGAAAATGACGTGGTCATTGTAGCAGAAATGAATGAGAAACGCAACCCCTGTTCTTTATAGATATTTCCCCGTAACACTCTCCTCATTCGCTGCAATCTGCTCCGGTGTCCCGCAGGCGACCACTCTGCCGCCCTCCTCTCCGCCGCCGGGGCCCATATCAATGATATAATCTGCATTTCGGATCACATCCAGATCATGTTCAATGACGAGCACAGTCGCCCCGTTATCGACCAGCGCCTGAAATACGCCAAGTAACGTCTGTACATCCAACGGATGCAGTCCGATGGTCGGCTCATCAAACACAAAGACAGAATCCGACTGTCCTTTTCCCATTTCACTGGCAAGTTTCAGTCTCTGTGCCTCGCCGCCGGAAAGACTCGGTGTTTCCTCCCCCAGCGTCAGATATCCAAGTCCTAAATTTTTCAGGACACCAAGCCTCTGGTGCACCAGTTTCAGATCCTTGACTGCCTGCAGCGCCGTATTGACATCCATCTCCATCAGTTCCGGCAGGGAATACCTGTTTCCCTGTTTATTTTCATAGCTGATCTGCCATGCCCCTTTCGCGTACCGGGAACCGCCACATTCCGGGCATGGGATGTCCACATCCGGTAAAAACTGTACATCCAGACTGATCTGCCCGGTTCCGTCGCAGACCGGGCAGCGCAGCTTTCCAGTATTGTAGGAAAAATCCCCCGCTTTGTATTTCCGGTCTTTCGCATCCGCTGTTTTTGCATAGATTTTGCGGAGTTCATCATGTATGTTTGCATAAGTTGCCACCGTTGAACGGACATTGATACCGATCGGTGAGGCATCGATCAGTTTCACATGGGCAATTCCTTCCGCCGAAATACTTTTCACATGTTTCGGCAGATGTTCCCCGCAAAAAGAGGCTTCCAGTCCCGGAATCAGACTCTCTAAAACCATCGTGGTCTTCCCCGAACCGGAAACACCGGTCACCACGGTAAGTCTGCCCTTTGGAATATCCACTTCCAATGGCTTTACCGTGTGAATGTTATCCGTAGACAGATGCAATTTTCCAAGTGTAAAAACTTCCTCTTCCCCTGCCTGTGTGCGGACATGCATATCTGCCGTTTTCGCCAGAAATGGTCCGATCATGGATTTTTTATTGGAAATAATCTGCGGAATGCTGCCCTCCGCGATCACATATCCGCCTCCCACACCGGCTTCGGGTCCCATCTCGATCAGCCAGTCCGCCTCCGATAATATCTGTGTATCGTGGTCTACCAGAAGAACGGAATTGCCGTCCGCGACCAGATCATGCATCACGGCATTAAGCCCTTTGATATTCGACGGGTGCAGACCGATCGAAGGCTCATCTAACACATACAAAACGCCTGTCGTGCGGTTTCGTACCGCTCTGGCAAGCTGCATCCGCTGCCTCTCTCCGGTCGACAATGTTGAGGCCGTCCGGTCAAGCGACAGATAAGAAAGTCCCAGATCCATCAGCCTTTTCGCAACGGCCTGAAACGATTCACAGATGGATTCTGCCATGGGACGCATTTCTTCCGGCAGGGAATCCGGCACTCCTGCCACCCAGTCCACCAGTTCTTTTAAGGTCATTTTGCAGGCTTCATCCAGACTTATCCCACGGAGCCTTGGTGCTCTCGCAGCTTCAGAAAGCCTGCTGCCGCCACATTCCGGACAGATATCTTCCTTTAAAAATTTTTCCACGCGCTTCATGCCCTTCTCATCTTTTACTTTTGCAAGCGCATTTTCCACGGTGTAAACGGCATTATAATAGGTAAAATCCAGTTCACCCGCCTGGTTGGATTTTTTTGCCTTATAAAAAATATGTTTTTTCTCAGCCGGGCCATGATAGACGATCTCTTTCTCCTCGTCTGTCAGTTCCCGGAATGGGACATCCGTGCGCACGCCCATCTCACGGCAGACATCTGTCATCAGTGACCACATCAGACTGTTCCACGGTGCGACCGCTCCCTCATCAATGCTGAGCGAATCGTCCGGCACCAGCGAATCAAAATCCACTGTCCGCACACTTCCCGTACCGCCGCATCTTTGACACGCCCCCTGTGAATTAAAGGCAAGTTCTTCCGCACTCGGTGCATGTACTTTTTCCCCGCACACCGGACATAAGATTTCCTGCTCTGCCGCTACTTTTAACGTAGGCTCTATGTAATGTCCATTCGGACAGCGGTGGGATGCCAGTCTCGAATACATCAGCCTTAAGCTGTTCAAAAGTTCGGTTCCGGTTCCAAACGTACTGCGGATCCCCGGTATTCCCGGACGCTGATGGAGTGCTAAAGCTGCCGGGACATATAACACCTCGTCCACCTGTGCTTTTGCCGCTCCTGTCATACGCCTTCTTGTATAAGTAGAAAGTGACTCCAGATATCGTCTGGAACCCTCTGCATACAAAACACCAAGTGCCAGCGAAGATTTGCCCGAACCGGACACACCTGCGACCCCCACGATCTGATGCAGGGGGACATCCACATTTACATTTTTCAGGTTGTGGACTCTCGCCCCTTTTACCCCGATATATTTTGGTTCATTATGGTTGGTTTCCATGATGGTACTCCTTATTTATTCGTCTTATCCTGATCACCGATCGCAGCATGGAAATTTTTAAAAGATCAGTACAAACACTGCGACCGGCATCATCACTGCCCCGGTCAGGTCAGGAAGCTGATGCGCAAGAAAATTTTCGGTCAGCCCTGCATTGTCATCGATCACTTTCCGCAGACGTCCGCTGGCGTTTGCGCTAAAATATCCCTAACAACACTTTCATTTCCCGCCACAATCCTATCAACACTTCCGCACTCCAGACACAACAATCCCGGCGAAAAAGTCCAGTATTCCACCAAGCGCAATCGTGCCTGCAAACAACAGTATCAGTTCCAAAAGATCACAAAACCGATCAATAAAAAGATGATCGTATCAGACGCAAAGAGTTCTCCCAATATCGGTAAATACCTCATATTTTCTCCCCTCTCTAATCTATTCCAGTTTTTTCATAACAAGTCCAAACAGCTCTGCCTTTTTCCACCATCACAAAAAACTGACAGACACAAGATGCCGCTCAGCACAGTTCCTTCACAAAATTTCCACCTTCAAAATAAATATCATTTCCTTCACTGTCTTTATGAAACGAAATCCGCTCTGTTCCAACCAGTTGAAAACCAACACTGTTAAGTAATCCAACAGAAGGGAGATTATTTTTTGCTGTTCCGGCATATCTCTAACAATGCCTCATCCCTACAGCCCCAGCCTCCGATACCGGTTCACGCACGCAAACACTTCCTGTTTTCTTGGCATTGCAAGTCCGCAAGGAAGATAACTGCTCTCGCAGACGGCTGCGATTCCTTTCTTCTGCAAAACATCCCAAAGCGCATCGACCGCCTGTGTCAGTGTATGTTTCCCATCAAAAAAGTGGATCTGCATATATTTTAACATATATCCGAGTGCTGCAAGCTGCTCCGTGTCCATAAGCTGTTCCACATAGCGGACGTCAATGACTTCCCGGTTGATAGAGATGGAATCCCTTCCCATCGTTTTCATCTTTAAGCGGTTGTCCTCTTGAAACATCCGGTCCGGCTTTATTTTTCTGTCAAAATCAGGCTGCTTTGACGGGGCAATGTCCTGTTTTGGAAGCGGGAACTCTGCCGCTGCCTGCTTTGCTGACTCTGTGATCTCAAACGGCTCGTAACGGTTCATCTGGATGATGCAGTCCGCCTTGTGAAAATAGGAACCGGAGCTTCCGGCAACAAGGACCGTCGAGATACCGTATGTGTGATACAGCTCCTCTACCCGGTCAATAAAAGGCACGATCGGCTCTGCATCACGGTTGACCACGCGCTGCATCAGCTCATCACGGATCATAAAGTTCGTTGCACTGGTATCCTCGTCGATCAGAAATGCTCTTGTGCCTGCCTCCATCGCCTCGATCACATTTGCCGCCTGGGAAGTACTCCCGCTGGCATCCTCCGTATAAAAGGATACCGTATCTTTCCCGTTTGGCAGGTCATGGATAAACATGGAAATATCCACGTCACGGATGCTTCTTCCATCCTCGGCACGGATCTTCATTGCTGTATCGTCCGTGATGACATACTCCCTGCCATCCCCCGCAATATGGTTATAGACACCTGTCTCAAGCGCTTTTAACAGTGTTGATTTTCCATGGTAACCACCGCCGACGATCAGCGTGATGCCCTTCTTGATTCCCATTCCGGTCAGTTTTCCGTGGTGCGGCAGCGTCAGCGTGACGGAGAGACTTTCCGGTGACTGAAAACGCACCGCATCTTTCATCGGTCTGCCGGAGACACCGGACTCCCGCGGCAGGATGGCACCATCCGCCACAAACGCACAGAGTCCCATCGGATCTAACTGCTCTCTGATATATGCCTGATCCTCGGCGAGATCTGCGGCTGCCTCCACCGCTTCTTTTCTCAGAGAACGGAAATAAAGGGAGCCTTTTACGCACTCCGGCAGGAAATCGAAGAAGATCTTTTCTAACTCCCTGGAATTGACCGTTCTCCCATTTGCCGGGAAACCGATCTCCATACGCAGCACGATATCGCCGTTCTTTGCATCCATCTGGCAGGCACTGCGCTCTAACACTTCCTGTCCCAGACAGCTGACCGCCATAAGGCCGCTCTTTCCAGATCCTTTCGCTTTAAAGGAAACTTTCTCGACCTGGCGCGCAAACTGGCGCAGCAGATAATCCTGCACGGCGGTCCTTCTGCAGTCTTTCTGATAAAGATGTTCCGGGAATCCCGCCTGTTTCCCGCGGACATGGATACTTACCTTCGACGGTGCTGCAAACGGATCTCCCTGCACATGGTCAATGGAAAGCACATATCCCGGAAATTCATAAGAACCTCTTGTGTCCTTATATGCCGGATATCCCTTATGATCGATACGCTGTAATAAATTTTTTAACTCTGCCGATGTCTGCATAGTCTTACTCCTCCTCCACAACCAGCTGTGAAAAATCCTTCTTCTCAAACTCCTGGATCGATATGCTCTTCTTATTCGGATTCGCATAAACAAATGTCTTATCTACATTTTCAATATAGTTCTGAATCTTGTCGTTTGTTGCACTGATGATCGCCTGGAAACCGAGTCCGCGGATGAGCTCGATACAGCTTGCCACCTTCTCGGCATCCATCTTGGAAAACGCCTCGTCCAGCACAACAAGCCGGATCGTCGGGCGTCTTGTCAGTCTTGCAGACAGATTGATGTGGTACGCCTGTGCAAAACTTGCAAGCAGTGCAATGTAAAGCGGGTTCTGACCCTCTCCACCGGAATTTTTCTTGATCATTTTGCTAAGACCAATGACAAGCCTTTCGTCCCCCTCCACGATCTGTTCCATCTCAAAGGAGAGGTAGGTACGGTAATCCGCATATTTCACCATGTTCTGTTTTGCTTCATCAAGCTCCTGCTGGGATGCATTTTCCGGTGGGATAAAGATGCGGATCAACTCGCTCATGAGCATCCCATATTTGTTCTCGTGTTCCATGGAAAACAGGTTCATCTGATGTTCCACCGGCGACGCAAGTGAGGACGGATCGATCTCTAAATCCTCATCCATGAACATGTCATAAAATGCACCGTCTGCTCCCTTATTTCTTGTTATTTTAAACTGATAGCGGTCTTTACCAAAGTTCAGGTTGCGGATAATGCGGTTTAACTCATCCCTGCGCACATATGCTTCTTTTATGGCACTTCGGATCTTGTATACAAAATCCTCCTTAAAATGCTCTACCGCTGCCTTTGCCTGCTCGGCTGCCTTTTTCTGGTATTCCTCTAACTCATTGCAGGAAAGTTCCGACAGCAGGTTATCATAATCATCATTGTTCTCCGCACTCGCCGAAAAATCACGCTTCGGGTGATTCTGCAGATAATTCATGCGGACATCGACCAGCTTATTTTTCTGCTCTGTGCACTGCACCGCCGCCTGATTCATATCCTCCTGCGTCGCCGCTTTCATGCTGTCATACTTCTTATTTTTCTGCCCGGCAATGTAGGCTTCAAATGCCTCCTCCGCTTCAATGGAACCGCGGAGTTCCCGTTTTTTCGCAAGAAGTTCTTCATTTCTTGTGATGAAATCATTGCCGTCCTTTTCAATGGCATCTTCTTTTTTCCGGATCTGGTATTTTAAATCATCAATTTTTGCTTCTAACTCTTTCTGTTTTGTGTGGATCTCCTCCGCCTGTTTCTTTAAGGTTTCCACAGTACCGGCACCGATCTCTGCCATCTTCTTTTCTGTTTTGATTTTCTGTTTTT
>ENA-OOZX01000741-OOZX01000741.1-human-gut-metagenome-genome-assembly--contig:-NODE-741-length-25815-cov-6.686995_pt1 | contig 25815 bp, 21 predicted proteins | sample MGYA00241048_ERZ501412 | MGnify/ENA primary metagenome ERZ501412 (study PRJEB25962, sample SAMEA2042518) | human gut metagenome | biome: human gut; feature: human-associated habitat; material: faeces... | reverse complement strand
TATAATAAACCCTTGGTCCTTCTTTTTTTCGGGACTATGCTTTTTTCACAGCCCCTTTTTTTAATCATGATATACGATTTCCCCACCACAGATCGTATACTTCACTTTGCCATACATAGGCGTTCCGGTAAATGGTGAGTTGGATGAAAGGGATGCATACTCGGTTGGAGTCCAACATTCGTTTTCATCGAAGATCACAAGGTCAGCTGCCTTTCCTTCGGCGAGCTGTCCGTATGGAAGGTGGTAAAGCTTTGCCGGATTGATGGTCATCTTTTCCAGAAGCTGAATAAGAGATAAATGTCCCGGTCTTACAAGGCTTGTGATGCCAAGGGCAAGGGAAGTCTCCAGACCGATGATTCCGCTTGGAGCTTCGGTGATTGGTTTTGCTTTTTCTTCTTTGCTGTGCGGTGCATGGTCGGTGGCAATCAAGTCGATGGTTCCATCTGCAAGTCCCTGAATAATCGCCTGACGGTCCTTTTCGGTACGGAGCGGCGGATTCATTTTCGCAAGTGTTCCATGCTCAAGGACTGCGTCTTCCGTCAGTGTAAAATGATGCGGTGTGGCTTCGGCGTGAAGTTTTGCACCCATTTTCTTATAAGTACGAACCAGATCGACAGAGATACCGGAGCTGATATGCTGGATTACAACATCGGCACCGGATTTCAGTGCCAGCATGCAGTCTCTTGCAACCAGAGATTCTTCTGCAATGGAAGGAGAACCGTAGATGCCAAGCGCATCGGATACCTTTCCGTGGCTGATTCCGTTGTTGCGGATGAAAGAAGGATCTTCTTCGTGAAGGCTGACCGGTACGTTAAGCTTTGCCGCCTTTTCCATTGCGTGGAAGCAGAATTCTGCGTTTAGAAGTGGGATCCCGTCATCGGTAAATCCACATGCGCCTGCTTCTTTTAAGGCGTCCATATCGGTTTCTTCCTGCCCTTTCAGGTTGCAGGAAATCGAAGCAGCCTGGAAGATACGGATCTTTTCTTTGGAAGCACGCGAAAGGTTGTCTTTGAGAACCGGAACAGAGTCCACAGTCGGGGAAGTATTTGCCATGCAGATCACGGAAGTAAAACCGCCTTTTGCAGAGGCAAGTGCGCCGGTGTGGATGGTTTCTTTATAAGTAAATCCCGGATCACGGAAATGAACGTGGGTGTCAATCAGTCCCGGTGCAACCACAAGCCCGGCTGCGTCAAGGACTTCCTCTCCTTCTTTTGTAATCAGGGATGCCATTTCTTTGATGATGCCATCTTCAATCAGAAGATCCATTTTTTCGGAAAGTCCGGAAGCAGGATCGATGACAAGTCCGTTTTTGATAATCATAGTAGTTAAGCCTCCTTGCAGGATATTAGTCTGCTTCTAGTATACGGGATGGGAAAAAGGTTTGTCAATGCGACAGGAGAAGTTGAGAAAATAAGAATGGCTACAGAATCCAAAAGAGATTTCAGTTTTGATGTATCCGATCTGGTATGTATCAAAATTGAAATCTTTTTTCTTTTATGCATGTCTCATATTCTTTTCAAGAGCAACTCTCTTCTTCCCAGTTGCACGGTAGAATTCCACGTGTTTTCCAAGAAAACTCTGGATGGCGGAAACGGTTTTTCCAGTCAGGAATGCACAGAAGACAGTGCCGATTCCGATGCCGTAGAATCCGTGGAGGATTGCAAGGGAAAGAATCACAGTAGTCGTCAGACAGGTGAGATCGAAGGTTGTCTTAACGATTTTATAGTTCTTTTTTACAATACCGGACAGATCGCGAGGGAAGATATCTGTCGGGATGATTGGAAGCATACAGTTGTTGGCAAGGCAGATACCGAAGCACACCAGTAAGAATCCTGCCAGGAAATAAATCGTGTGAAGAGGCAGGGAGTTCGGCAGAGCCTGGATCCATGCGTTGTGTACGTCGATCATTTTTCCAAATCCGATTCCGACTACGAAAGAGAAAAGGTAGCCGGGGCAGAATGAACGCTTGAGGATCATCAGTGTAATGACAAGCAGTGTCTGGAAAATATAATTCCATGTTCCAAAACTGAACACCGGGAAGGCGATGTTAAATACAAGCGGCACTGAGGAGATCGTTGAGATCCCGAATCCGCTTTTTGACATCAGATCCACGCCGAGTGAATTGATCAGCAGGACGATGAGCAGAGCGACTTCTCCGGCTAGATGAAATTTTTTCTTATTCATAGGTACAAATCCTTCTTTCCTGATAGATAATAATTTACAAAAATTTTATATTTAAGCTGTTTCTCATTATAATGAAGAAAACTGATAAAAACAAATGATTATTTTGAATGAACTGATTCTAAAATAGAATGAAATATGCTAAGATAATGGCGAGTAAAGAGTTGATTTTGAAAAATAAGATGACTGCGGAAGATAAAAGAGGGAATATATGAATATCGAATATTTAAAATATTTTTCAGAGCTGGCAAAAATCCAGCATTACGGAAAGGCGGCAAAGGCACTGAATATTTCACAGCCGGGACTCAGTCATGCGATCAAGTCGCTGGAAGAAGAGTACGGAGTTCCGCTGTTTCAAAAAGAAGGGCGAAATGTGAGCCTGAGTCATTACGGCAAAGAGCTGATGAAGGATGTGGATGAAATTCTGGGAGCGTATCTTCGTCTGGAAGAGCGGGCGGCAGGACTTCGGACGGAAGAGAAAACGGTGCGGATCGGCAGTGTGTATCCTCTGGCACCGGGGACGATTCCACATATGCTGAAAGAGTTTGGGGCGACATTTCCATTTATCATCTACAATCGGATGACACCGGAGATTGCAGAAGGACTTTTGGATGGAAAATATGATATCGGCTTTTGCTCGGATCTTTTGAAATCGGATGAGATCGAATATTATCCGATTCGGGATTCATATATCGCAGTAGTGGTTCCGAAGGGACATCCGCTTGAAAATAGAGAACGGATCAGTCTGAAAGAGACAGCCGGATACCCACAGATCATGTTTTCCAAGACCAGCGGTTTCCGTACTCTGCAGGAGCAGATTTTTGCAGAAGAAGGAATTAAGGTAAAGCCGGTATGTGCTGCGGAAGAGATTGAAGTTATCACAGGACTTGTGGAGAATGGGTTCGGGATTTCCGTATTGCCGTATATGGATATCGTGCGGCTGCACAATGTGGTGACGATTCCGGTGAAGACTTCAGGGTGGAATTCCAAATTCTACATTGCGAGAAGAAAGTATGGAATCCGCTCAGAGCAGGAGGAGGCATTTTTTCAGTACTGGAAGAAAAAACATCATTAAAATTCATTAAGAATCCTTGCACTTACAGAGAAAAAAAGTCTATAATCTGTTTTATGAAATATCGTTGTGAAAATCAAATGGGAGGTTACACAGGATGATAGAACAGATTGTAGAGTATAATAAGAAATTCGTGGAAAATAAAGGCTATGAGCCGTACCTGACCAGCAAGTACCCGAACAAAAAGCTTGCCGTACTGACCTGTATGGATACCCGTCTGACAGAGCTTCTTCCGGCGGCGCTGGGACTGAAAAACGGAGACGCAAAGATCATCAAGAATGCAGGTGGAGTCATTACACATCCATACGGAAGTGTGGTCAGAAGCCTTCTGGTTGCCATTCTGGAGCTTGGTGTGGAGCAGGTTATGGTCATTGGACATACGGATTGCGGTGTGCAGGGAATGGACGGAAATGAACTGTTAGGAGAACTGGTAGAGCGCGGAATCGACAAAGAACATATTGATATTGTAAGACACAGCGGAATTGATCTGGAAAAATGGCTGGGTGGATTTGAATCTGTGGAGAAGTCGGTAGAAGAGACTGTGCATGCACTGAAGACACATCCATTGATGCCGAAGAATATTGAGATCAAGGGATTCATTATGGATTCGGAGACAGGGGAGCTTACGGAAGTGTAAGGAAAAGAAATAAAGAAAAAGAGAGATCCTCACAGCAAGGTGGTGCTGTGAGGAGTTTTATGGAGGAAGAGTAAGTCTTGCGCTTTTGAAATAAAAAGTCTATAATCTGTTTAGTGAGATCAAAGGAGGATGAGGATAAAAATGGATGATTTAAAATCGTTTACCTATGTTTTAGCGGTTGCAGAATGCAAAAGTATTTCAAAAGCCGCTGAACTTTTATATATTTCACAACCATCACTCAGCAGATTTATATCCAGTCTGGAACAGGAACTTGGAATTTTACTTTTCGAGCGGAAATCGAATGGAATCAGTCTGACAGAGGCTGGCGAAATTTATGTTGAGTATGGAAAAGAAATCAAACGTTTAAACAGCACAATGGAGCATGAATTAAAGGAACTTCAATTATCTGAAGAACAGGAAATACATGTATGCATGTCTCTAAGCGCCAGTCTTTTGTTGGCAATGGAAGTTCAGGAGAAGATCAGTAAAAAATACATCGGGTGTAAAGCAACATTTTCAAATGTCATGGCTAAAGAAATCCTGCCAGGCTTAAAAAACAGGACCTATGACTTGGCAATAGGACCGGATCTGAGTGAAAAGGATTCTTCTATCGTATTTGATCTTATTGTAGAAGATTATATGTTACTTGCAGTTCCAAAGAAGTATATGATGCTTCAGAAAGCAGAAAAAAGAGAAGGTGAAAAATATCCATGGATGGATATTTCGATGATGCCGAATGAGTTTATTATCCAGGACAATTCCTGTTATGTCAGACAAGAGATCGATCAGATATTTGAAGAATATGGAAAAAAATTGAAGCCAAAGATGATCGTAAACAGTTCGATGCTTGCAATGCAGACCTTGGAGCGAGGAATGGGATTCTGTTTTATATCAGAAGTATTCCTTCCATATATAACAAATACAAAAGATATTGATTTTTTTTGCATTGGAAAAAACAAGGTAAAAAAGACAAAAACAGGTATTATATATTTGAAAAATAAAATCCTTTCCAGACAGGAAAAGTACTGTATATCTGTTTTGAAAGAGAAAATAATAAATGGAGAAATAGGGGCATAGCATGAAGCTATACCCCTATTTTCTTTTGGCATTGGTGAAAACAGTAACAGACAATTATAATAAGATTAACGTGATGAGCCGGTAAACATCATATAAGAGAAGAATGAGAGTTTTTGGAAAAGCGCACTCCGAAAAAGCTTATTGTATATGGATACGGAGGAAAAGAAAGATGAGTATGGCTACAATAGGAGCGATTCTGACATTAATAGTTTTCGTTGCAGTTCTTGCAACGCCAAAATTACCAAACTGGTTTTGTTTTTTGATTATGGCACCGATCGTTGTATTTACAGGAACAATGGATGCAGACGGAGTATATGCCGTGTTAAGCAGTTCAAGTTTTCATCTGATGGCAATTATATGTATGTTTTCAGGAATGATTGCTGCAACGGGGCTTGATATCGTAATGGGAAATGCTTTAGATAAATTAACCGGTAATGTAAGTGGAAAGAAAAAAGAAATGTTAATTTTTGCAATTCTTTATCTTGCATCAGGACTGGTATCATTTGTTCTGCAGAACAGTTATGTTGCAATGGCATTTTTGCCGGTGATTTTCAGTATTGCTAAGAAAAATAAGATCAGTCATTCAAAAATGATTTTGTTTGTAATTTATGCAAGTACTTTAGGGGGTGCTTGTACCCTGATTGGAACACCGACAAATATTTATGCAAATACAGCGCTTGAAGAAGCTGGACTTAAGCTTTTTGGCATGTTTGATTTTGCCTGGGTAGGTATTCCGATTTTTATTCTGGGTGGAATTTATATGATCGTGATGAACCGCTGGTGCCCGTCTTATGAGGAAACAGTGCCAAGCAATTCAGAGATAGAGGTAGCTACAGAAATTACACCTGAAATGAAAAAGAAACAGATGGTTGTAGGAATCAGTTTCCTTCTGTTCGTACTTGCTCTGATTCTGGATTCGCTTACAGATATTACAGTGAACCCGAATTTTATCGGATATGCACTAATCGCGGTTTCGGTTCTTACAACTGTTGTAAAACCAAAAGAAGTAATCACTTCATTCGGTGTTGATATGGTACTTTTCTGTGCAGGTATCAATTTGATCATTGCAGTTATGAAGAACAGTGGACTTGGGGAAGTGTTTGGAGCTGTTGTGCTGAGTATTCTTGGAGATACGAAAAATCTGTATCTGATCACAGCAGTATTGTTCCTTGGATCGGCAATTGCAACACAGTTTATGAACAATATGGCAACCGCAGGAGTACTTGCCCCGATTGGGATCTCTATTGCAGAATCAATGGGAGCAAACCCACAGGCAATTGTTCTTGCAATTGCAATTGGAGCAGGATGCTCTTTCCTGACACCGATCGCATCAGGAACAAATCAGACATTAATGATCTTTACAAACTTAAAATTTACTGACTTTGCAAAATTTGGATGGCCATTGGTTATTATCAGCTTTATATGCTGTGTAGGAATTCTTCCATTGGTATTCCCGTTCTTTTAAAAGACAGAAAAGAGTTATGTATAACAAAGGGGGCAAAATTTTGTCCCCCGTTTCCAGTTTAAAATAAAGTTAGATGAGGTGGCAGCATGAACAAAGAATTAACCTATTCAACTCCGGAAGAGGAAGGCGTATCATCAGAATATATTATTAATTTTCTGAACGAGATGGAAAAAAGAGAAGCAGAGATCCATGGAATCATGATCTTGAGAAACAATAGAGTTATATTTGAAGCATATAATGAACCGTATCGGAAGGAAATCCCACATATTGTCCATTCTTTTACAAAATGTTTTACAAATACAGCGGCGGGAATTGCATATACAAAAGGACTCATAAAGCTGGAGGATAAGGTACTTGATTATTTTCCGGAATATCGTGAGGCAGCAAATGAGTATCTTCAGAAGCTTACGATACGGAATTTACTTACGATGCGCAGTGGACAGGAAAGAAGTATAGGTGGAAATGAATGGAGACCATTAAAAACCAGCTGGCTGGATGCATATTTTAAAGTACCGTTTGTAAAAGAGCCGGGAAGTGAATTTATGTATTCAAGTGGGAATTCTTATATTACGTCAGCGATCGTACAGCGTATTACAGGAAAAACATGCCATCAATTGATCGAAGAAGAACTGGCACCGTATATTGGTCTGGAGAAGTTTAGCTGGGGAGAAAGTCCGGAAGGAATCTGTTCAGGTGGAAATGGTGTGAGCATTACGGTAGAAGGAATGGCCAGACTTGGGTTACTTTATCTGAATCAAGGAAAATGGGGAGAAAAACAATTATTAAGTGCTGATTGGGTGAATCTTGCACTCGGTAAAAAAGATCCACAACCAAGGAAAGCAGGAGAAAAAGATTATAATTTTCACTGGACGCATACAGGAGATATCTGGTGTTCAGATGGAATGTTTGGACAGACCTGTGCGATTATTCCGGAACAAAATATGGTAATTGCTATCACTACGGCAGACAGTAATTACTTGGAGACGGAACTGATTCAAAAAGAGATTTTGGATCCGATGAAAGAAGAAAGAAATTTCGCTGAAAAGATGTGGAATGTATTAAAAAATAAAGGTCTCAGAATGTCTCTGGAAAATAAAAACAGATCTGTCAGTAACAAAATAGTTTCAGGAAATCGGAAAATAGAAATGGAACCTTTTGAGAATGAAGATAAAATAGAAAAAACAGGTCTGGAATTCTTAGAAGATAAAGTAATATTCTGGATGAAAGATAACAGAGGAACACATTTTGTAGAAGCAGGACTGGACTGTTGGATTCATGGGAAAACCTCTATGACAGGTGGATATCTGCACCATCAGTATGAGATGGATGAAATGAAAATTGCCGCATGCGCTTACTGGAAATCAGAAAATGTGTTGATGATGGAATGGCGCTATCCGGAGATGGCTTTTTTTGATCATGTGTCTTTTGAATGGAAAGAAGACAGGGTATATATGAAACGCTGGGTGAATATGAATTCACAGGCACTGGAAAGACCAGTTGTAACAGCAAAAATATGCGAATCTTAACAATTATTAAAAAAACCATAGGTGTTTCTGTAAGGTAAGAACCCTATGATAAACACAACGAAGCAAATACTAATGCAAATGGATGTTAAGGAGGAAGCACGAATGGAAATCAAGAAACCTGCAATTGCAGGAACATTAGAATCCAGTGACTGCCAGGTAACAGTAGAAGCCGGAGAAGGAAAAGTTGATTTTTCACTGGAAAGCGCAGTGATCAATCAGTATGGAAACCAGATTAAGAAAGTAGCTTATGAAACACTGGAAAATCTGGGAATCGATAATGTAAAGCTTACAATCGTAGATAAAGGAGCTCTTGACTGTACGATCAAAGCAAGAATCGAAGCAGCTGTTTACCGTTCGGTAGGACAGATCGAAGATTTACCGTGGGGAGGTGCGATCAGATAATGAATCCGAATAAAAAAAGACTTAGAAGAACCATGATGTTTTTAAATGCACAGAAACCGGGACTGATCAAAGATCCTTATATTTACAAACCGGATTCCATCATGCTTGATCTGGAAGATGCGGTTGCAGAAAACCAGAAAGATGCAGCCAGATTTTCTCTTTATCATGCACTTAAGACGATTAATTATAGAGGATGTGAACGTGTTGTCAGAATTAACGGACTGGACACTCCTTACTGGAAAGAAGATATCCGCTGCGCAGTAGCAGGCGGCTGTGATGCGATCCGTATTCCAAAGACAGAATCCGCACAGGACGTAAAAGTGGTAGAAGCTGAAGTTGTTCAGGCTGAAAAAGATTTCGGACGTGAAGAGGGAAGTGTTCTGATCATGGCAGCTATTGAATCAGCACGAGGCGTGATGCGTGCACTTGATATCTGCGAATCTTCCGAAAGACTTTTCGGAATTGCCCTTTCCGGCGGAGATTACACCAAAGACCTTCAGACACACATTACCGGAACCGGAATCGAGCTCATGGGAGCAAGACAGAACATGGTGATCGCAGCAAGAGCGGCAGGTGTACAGTGCTTTGATACTGTATACACAGATCTTGATGATATGGATGGTTTCCGCCAGGATGTTGAGAATATCCACCTGATGGGGTTTGATGGAAAATCCATCATCAACCCAAGACAGATCAACATTGTACATGAAATCTTTACACCAAAACAGAAAGATATCATTTTTGCAGAAAAAGTTGTCCGTGAAATTGATACAAAGAAAGCACAGGGAATCGGTGTATTTACAGTAGATGGTAAGATGATCGATATCGCTTTCTATGACGGAGCAAAGAGAACAATTGAGCTTGCAAAAGCTTCAGGTGTGTATAAGGGGGATTTATAAGATGATTAACGCAGTAGGTAGAGATATCCCGGAAGAGATTTTAAAAGCAACTGGTAAAGAAGTATTTCAGGGTGTTCATCATTTTGACGGACATGTCTATAAAAAACACGGACCGGAAGTAGAATGTGTGATCAATTCCAACGGAAGCAAGATGGTAGACAGTATCCATGATGTTCTTGTAAAATGTGGCATCAAAGACGGTATGACAGTCAGCTTCCATCACCATTTCCGTGAAGGGGATTACGTTGTAAATATGGTAATGAAAGAGATCCATGATATGGGGATCAAGGACATTACTATCTGTGCAAGCTCTCTTGGAAAAGCACATGATCCTCTGGTAGAGTATATTGAAGATGGAACCATTACAAATATCCAGTCATCCGGTGTGCGTGGAAAGATCGGGGAAGCTATTTCCAATGGTAAATTAAAAGGTCTTGCGATCATGCGTTCCCACGGCGGACGTGTACGTGCCCTGGTAACAGGTGAGACACAGATCGATATCGCATTTATCGGAACTCCTACCTGTGATGAGTACGGTAACTGCCGTGGTATCGGTGGAAAATCTGACTGTGGTGTACTTTCCTACGCAATGTCAGATGCTTTCCATGCAAACAAAGTCGTAGCAATCACAGACTGCATGGTTCCGTTCCCGAACTTTCCGGCACATATTTCAATGACAAAGGTAGACTATGTTGTAGAAGTAGACCAGATCGGTGATCCGAAGAAGATCGCAACAGGTGCAGCAAAACCGACCACAGATATGAGAAAGCTGATGATGGCTGATTACTGTACACAGTTCGTTGTAAATACACCGTATTTCAAAGATGGATTCTCTTATCAGACAGGTGTCGGCGGAGCTTCTATCGCATCTACTATTTCACTTGCAAAGGTAATGAAAGAAAGAAATATCCGTATGCGTTTTGGTGTGGGTGGTCTTACAAAGCCGATGTGTGACCTTCTGATCAACGGTCAGGTAGATGCACTTCTGGATACACAGGATTTTGACCTTGCAGCAGTAGAATCTGTAAAAGATCTGCATCATTTCCGGATCAGTGCAGGTGAGTATGCGAACCCGTTCAACAAGGGTGCAGTTGTCAATAAATTGGACTTCGTAATTCTTGCAGCTCTGGAAGTTGACGTACACTTCAACTGTAACGTTGTTGTAGATTCTAATGGTATGATCACAGGAGCGCAGGGTGGACATCCGGATACAGCAGCCGGAGCAAAATGTGCCATCGTTATCGCACCGCTTCTTCAGGGAAGAACACCGGCAATCTGTACAGACGTAACAACCGTCACAACACCGGGAGAAAGTGTAGACGTTGTCATCACAGATTATGGTATTGCAATCAACCCGAAGAGACAGGATCTGATCGAAGCAATGAAAGATGTAGACCTTCCGTTTAAGACCATCGAAGAATTACGTGATATCGCTTACTCTATCGCGGGGGAACCACAGAAGGTACAGTTTGGAGATCGTGTTGTCGGTGTCATTGAAAGCCGTGACGGTACCATCATGGATGTTGTCCGTCAGATCAAGCCGTTTGAATTTGATGATTAAATTCTGATCGGAAAACTTACAGATTATTGGCAATTGGATATAAAAGGAGAACCGTATGGGAAAGAATCAGGCAGTAGAGAAAGCAGAATACTTTGCAGAATCGATTGGCCGGATGGCGTATCAGGCGCTGCTTGAGGAAGTCTATACGGTTCCCAAACCGGGGCTTGTAGATCCGTATTCCTGTGGAGCCCACACTGATATGGATGTGCAGACCTTTGAAAGAAGTGCAGAGGCGTTGTATCCGTGGTTTGTTAGAATGGCATACCAGGGATATCAGCTGACCTGTACGCCGGAAGATCTTTTCCGTGAAATCCGTAAGACCGGAATGCTTGCGGAGGAAGCCATGTATCGGGCAACCGGACATGTGAATACACATAAAGGGATGATCTTTACCCTTGGAATATTCAGTGCGGCAGCGGGAAGATGTATCCAGGAAGACGGAACGGTTACTTTACAATCCATCCTTCGGATGGAGCAGAAGATGACTGCCAGGATCTTAAGAGCCGAAATTGAGATGTTGGAAAAGGAACCTGCGAAAAGTAACGGTGAGAAAAATCTCGTACAATACGGGACTACAGGGATTCGCGGGGAAGCGCTTGCCGGATACCCATCTGTTTTTCATATTGCGCTTCCGGTACTGGAGGATGGACTTTTGCGGGGAATGGAGTGGAACCGGATCAAATTACAGATCCTTTTTGCACTGATGAGCCGGGTGCAGGATTCCAACATTTTATCGAGAAAGAATCCGTCAGTACTCTATCAGGTACAGATGGAAGCGATGCAGTTTCTGGAGGAAGGCGGAGCCTACTCAGAAGATGCGTTAGACAAACTGATCCGCATGGATGCGGATTATATAAAGCGTGGTATCAGCGCGGGTGGGTGTGCCGATCTACTTGCCACCTCACTGTTTCTTGCGATGCTGTGCAATAAAATTCCAAACGAGAACGGGGCAATCCTGAACCTCTTTCCAGTTGTAAAATAGAGCGTATAATAACTGAGAACGGGAATCAAATTTTCTGCCATGAATATGGACTGCACCAGACTGGTGAGGAATAAAAAAGATGACTTTTCACAAATGAGCGGGTGAAAAGTCATCTTTTTCATTAGGAGAAGATTCCGGATGGAGCCTCTTCTTGATGAAAAGGTCGTTTACGGAACAAAACGGTATCCCAGTCCGCGGATTGTCAGGATATACGCCGGATTCTGTCTGTCGTCCTCGATCTTACCACGAAGCCGGTTGATGTAGACCATGATCGCATTGTCATCAACGGCAACCGTATTGCCCCAGACATGCTCATAGATCATATCCTTGGTGAAAACCTGTTGCGGATGCTTCATAAAAAGCAGAAGAAGTGCAGACTCCTTGGAAGAAAGGATAAGTTCTTCGCCATTTTTGTAAAAACGCATGGTTGTGGTATCATAGCTGAATGGACCGCATTCCAGAGTATCGGAATTGTCGAGTACCAGATTCTTGTTGCGGCGGATCAGTGCTTTTACTTTGGCACCAAGTACAAGCGGTCGGAACGGCTTGGTGATATAATCATCCGCTCCAAGTGAAAGCCCGTACAGAGAATCATAGTCTTCATTACGTCCGCTGACGATCATAACCGGAGTACTGATCCCCTGATTGCGAAGCCTTTTGATAACTTCAAATCCTTCCATATCTCCCAGCATGATATCCATAAGGATCAGGTCAAATGTATGATTTTTCAGGATGGACAGAGCATCCATGCCACAGTTTACTGTTGTTGTTTCCAGCTCATTGCTGTGCATTACCTTTTCCAGCAGCTTACAGATTGCCGGATCATCATCTACGATCAGTATTTTGTCAGCCATTGAGGCAACCTCCCAAAAGTAATAATTTCAATAAAATTCTATACAACTTATAAAAAACATTATAATATTAGAAAGAAAACAAGTCAATTGATAACAAACCGGGGACGAGAATATATGAAGAAAAACAAAAAGACACTGATTGCTGCGATTCCACTTTTTTTAATCGTAATTCTTGTATTTGCAGGATTTGGTGTCTGGAAAAAGTACAGAGATACTTTGATGCAGAACCAGGAGGAACAGATGCTCCTGACAACCAGAATCTTGAGTGAAAATATGGCGATGTCCGCAGAGGAATATGAGGAAAGTTTAAGCTTTCTTGCGAAAACAGCAGAGAACAGACCGCAGGGTGAGGCAAAACAACTATATCGGGAATTTATAGACACACAGACCAGTTTTATCACGAATCTGTACCTGGAAGACGAACAGGGAAAGCTTTCCGAGAGTGTCAAGGATGTACAGATTGTAAGTTCACAGCTGCTCACTCAAAGCTCGGCAAAGAATAGCATTTATATGGAAAAAGATACAGATGGGAAAATCTATAATGTATATAAGCGTGTTTTGAAGGATGGGAGAAAGATCTGTCTGATGATCGATGCGGAAAAATATTATCAGAAACTGATTTCGGGAATTCACATCGGAACGAATGGATACATTGTAGTCAAAGATGCAGAAGGAACGATCATCATGCATCCGAAGAAAGAACAGTGGGGAATTCCGGTTATTGCAGGAAGGAAGAAAATGTATCCGGATCTGGATTACTCCAGTCTGGAGAAGATGATTGAGGATCAGAAGAAGAGAAAAGAAGGTATTTCTCATTATTATTCGTATTGGTGGACAAATGAAGAACGTCCGAGAGTACAGAAAATCAGTGCATATTCTCCGGTTCAGATCGGAGACAGCTTCTGGGTAGTCAGTGCGGTGATCGACTACGATGATCTGTACGAACCGATAGCTGAAGGTTTCTTGAAAATGGTATGTATTTTTGTTGGTATTTTGTTGGCTGCCGGTATTGCGGTTGTCTTATTTGGCAGAGTGATGCGTGATATGAGAAGAGCTGTGCGGGAGATCAATGATCTGAAAGAACTGAATGAGCAGTTGGAAAAAATGCATCGGAGTGAGCAGAGTATCGCACATCAGCAAAGACTTCAGATCATGGGAACTATGACAGGTGGTATCGCACATGAATTCAATAATTTTCTGACTCCGATCATGGGATATGCAGAGCTTCTGATGATGGAACTTCCGGAAGGATCAGAAGAACAGGACAGTGCAAAAGAAATTTATGAGGCTTCGGAAAAAGCAAAGGATGTAGTGCGCCAGATTTCGTCCCTGAGTCGAAAGAATGTAGAGACCGTTTATAAAAATATTTCGATAAAGAAATTCATGACGCGTGCAGAAAGGATGATGGAATCTGTCTGTACGCCTCTGATCCATATGGAAAGTGAGTTTCGGGTAGATGATGAAATGATCCTCGGAAATGCGACACAGCTGAACCAGGTGCTTTTAAATGTCTGCGTTAATGCGGTGCATGCGATTGGAAAAAATCAAGGAAATATCAGAATATCCTGCCATTCAGAAGAAAAAGAAAAACTGGCTCAGGGAGTGATTGAAAAGCTTTCGGATGTATGGAAAAAGTATATCCATATCCAGGTGAAAGATAATGGGTGTGGAATGGATAAAGAGACGCTGCGTCAGATTTTTGATCCATTTTTTACAACGAAAAAAGGGGGAGAGGGTACCGGACTTGGACTGGCACTTGCGGAGCAGATTATTACTTCACATAAGGGATATATTTATGCAGAGAGCAAAAAAGGAGAAGGAAGTACCTTTCATATCTACCTTCCGGTACTGGATACAGAGCATATGCCACAGATTGTGCAGAATATTCCCAGAAAGGATTATCGGATCGTGGTGGCAGATGACAATGCAAAGGTATTGCAGCTGCTGAAAAAGAATTTTGAGAAGATCGGGATCCAGATTCAGACCTGTATGAAAAGAGAAGAACTGCAAAAATGTCTGGAACAGCAGCAGGCAGATGTGCTGGTAGTAGACGAGACGATGGAGGATTGCAGTGGAGTGGATTTCTGTATGTCGCTTGCAGGCAGATATCCGGACATGCTGAAGCTTATTATTATTGATGGAGTCAATCGTGAGATGGCAGAGGCCCGGCAGAAAGGAATCATTGACGGATATGTAGAAAAACCGGTATCGGATACCGCGATTCTTGAGGCAATTCGGAATTGTGCCAGCCAGCCGGTATAAGAAAAAAGACGCAGATATCTGTAAGGTGTAAGATAAGACAAACCCAACCTTAATACTTTTAAAGATTTACCTTAACAAAATGTAAGGAGGAATCTGTAAGAGTGTAAGGTTGGGTTTTTATAATGGAATCATCAAATAAATGGTACGAAAAAGTACCCGTACAAAAGGAAGGAGAAAATGCCATGAGTGAAGCAATGCTTGCCTTATTGGGATTTGCAACCATCATTATTGTGATTGCGTTGCTCTTAAGAAATGTAACGGTACCGGCTCTTGCATTTGTCAGTGTATCAACTGTAACAGGTGCGATCCTTGTAGCAACCGGAACATTTACGATTGAAGAAATGGGGGAATTTGTAACAGCCGGTGTATCAGGAGTACATGGTACTGCAGCACTGTTTATCTTCTCTGTACTTTTCTTTGGAATTATGACAGATGTAGGAATGTTCGACAAGATCATCAATGCCTTGATGAAGAAAGTCGGAAGTAATGTAGTCGGTGTTGCCATGATGACCTGTATCATTGCCATGATCGGACATCTGGATGGAGGCGGTGCCTCTACATTCCTGATCACAATTCCGGCAATGCTCCCGGTTTACAAACGTCTGAATATGAGACCGACAACTCTGATGCTCATCTGTGTATCTGCAATGGGTGTAATGAACCTTCTGCCATGGGGCGGACCGACAATGCGTGCGGCTACTGTCCTTGGAATTGAACCAAATGCACTGTGGAAACAGATCATTCCAATGCAGGTTGTAGGTATTTTTATTGCACTTGGAACAGCATTTATCTGGGGAAATATCGAAAAGAAGAGAGGTGCAGGCACTTCTTCAGCAGAAAAGATCGAGTATGGCGGAATTGAAGATGAAGCCGTAACAGATGATGAAAAGAATGAGCTTGCAAGACCGAAACTCTTTGTATTCAATGTAATCGTAACACTGGTAGTGATCGTAAATCTGGTTCTTGCAAAGGTACCGTCTTACTATATCTTTATGGTAGGATGTGCAGTAGCACTTTTTGTAAACTACCCGGGTGCAAAAATGCAGGGTAAGATTATTAAATCCCATGCAGGTCCGGCACTTACCATGGCATCTACGATTCTTTGTGCAGGTGTATTCCTTGGAGTGATGCAGCAAACAGAGATCATGACTCATATGGCTAACGTACTTGCAAACGTAGTTCCACAGTCTATGGGAAGATTTTTACCGCTTATCGTAGGTCTGGTATCTGTACCGCTTACACTGATGTTTGATACCGATTCATTCTTCTTCGGAATGCTTCCGGTATTGATCGGAATCGGAAACGAATTCGGTGTAAATCCGGCACATATTGCCATTGCAATGGTTGTTTGCCGTAACTGTGCAACTTTCATCAGCCCGGTTGTTCCTGCTACTTTCCTTGGAACCGGACTTGCCGGTGTGGAGATCAAAGATCACATCAAGAACAGTTTCTTCTGGATCTGGGGTGTAAGTATTATCTGTCTGATCTCAGGTATAATTCTTGGAGTTATCAAATTCTAGTTAGATAAATAAAAAGATCCTGTATTTCATGTGATTTGTACATGGAGTACGGGATTTTTTGGATATGCATATAAAATGGTCTGATGATTGAAATGCAACGAAAGTGCTCGAAAATGTTATGCAGGGTATAAGATTTCAGAAAAATGTGATAGAGTTATTTTACTTCGATTTAGTTCTAAAATCGAAAAAGTATCTAATTAACCATAATCAGAAGGTATCTCATTTTCGGTGCTCAATTTTCGAGTAAACTCCCGACAATGAACAAAGCAAAAGAAAATATAGAAGTATGGGAGTTTGCCTTTACAAAGGATGACAGTATGTTAAAATATTTATAGTAGAAAAGTCAGATTTTCCTTTCTATATTTTTACAATGCAGAAAGGGGAATCATATGACAGAAGAAAAGAAACAATTAACAGAAAATCAGGATAGCTTTATAATGCATCCAACGGTAGATTTCTGCTTCAAAGAATTAATGGAGAATGCAAAAGTAAGACAGGGATTGATTGCGGCAATTCTAAAGAAAGAACCAGAAGAAATTCAGAAAACAAAGTTGATGCCAACAATTTTAAGGAAAGAATATCCGGAAGATAAATACGGGATTCTGGATGTAAGAGTTCTCTTGAAAAATGGAGAGCAGATGGATTTGGAAATGCAGGTGGTGCCATTTGAATTCTGGTTTCAGAGGAGCTTTTATTATCTGTCAAAGATGGTAACGGATCAAATGAAAACAGGGGATACTTATGATAGAATTAAACCGTGCATTCATGTTGGAATTTTGGACTTTAATTTCTTTGAAAATGATACCAGATGTTATCATGCGGGAATGTTCTGTGATAAAGAGACTGGAGAAGTGCTGACGGACTTGCTGCAGATTCATATTCTGGAATTGAAAAAGTTGCAACCGGAAAGTCAGAATGAAACTGGGATCATCCAGTGGATGCGATTTATGAGCGGAAAGAACAGAAAGGATTTTGCAAAGATGGCAGAGCAAAATGAATATATTAAAGAAGCTTATGAATGTCTGGAGAAGATGAGTGCAGATGAAAGAAAAAGAAGAGAATACGAAGAAAGACAAAAAATTTTGTGGGATCATAATTCGTTTATGAAAAGTGCAAAAATAATTGGGATACGAGAAGGTCGTGAAGAAGGACGTAAAGAAGGTCGTGAAGAAGGACGTAAAGAAGGGCGTAAAGAAGGTCGTGAAGAAGGGCGTAAAGAAGGGTACAGGGAAGCATTAGTTTCAATTGTTATAAAAAAATTGCAAAAAGGGATGTCAGCAGAGGAAATTGCAGATTTTCTGGAAGAGGATGTCTTGACGATACAGAGAATCTATGATATTGCCAATACCTATGCACCGGAATATGATATAGAAAAAATAGTACAAAAGTTGGAAAACACATCAGGAATGAAACAAAAGTAAGAAAAGAGTAAGTCAAATCAGATAGATGAGTGATTTGACTTACTCTTTTTCGCATGTAATTAGTTGTTGTTCACTTATAAAGCAAAACACCATATGAGGATGCCCTAAGGCATATACCTTAGTATGAGGAATGTTTTACTTCAAAATTTTCCGCAAAATACAAGTAATAATTCCCACCACGCAGAATGGAAAGTATGTCGGATAAAGGGAACCAAATACCAGGATACCGCCTCTGATACCGGTCAGCAACTGAACATCAGCAGGAATTGCAGCTGCGGCTAGACTGAAGAGGTAGGACAGAACATATACCAGGACAAAATAAGTAAGTCCGCGTCCGGTTCCGTGCCGGATGCCACTTAATGTGAAAAAGAACGTAGACAGCATCCAGATCAGCATAACCGCTCCGACAGCCAGATAAGCAATCAGAGTAAGATCTGGATTGTTGGATGTCAGTGTATTGATATCTCCATAATCAGACAGCTGATTCCAGAATGAAAAAAAGGTAATCGCCAGGATGATGGCGGACATCAGAACCGGTGCCGGGCGAAGGATGAAAGTGGTCAGTTTCTCAGCGGCAGTACTTCCGGTGCGGGCAATATTCCGGATTGGAGCAGCCAGTTCTTCGGAAGAGGAATCGGGACGTCTGCGGGAATTTCTCCGTTCTGTCCGTCTGGCTGGTCTTTGGTGGTCATAAGAATCCTCTTCTTCATAATCAGGAGCAAGCCTGTCTGTTTCATCGTAGTAGTCGTCAGTTTCATAATCGTTAAGGTAGTCTGTGTCGTCATACCGATCGTCATAATCATCCTGCCCCACAGGGATCGACGGGAGATCACCTGTATAAGTTACTTCAAAGTTGTCATCAAAATAGTCGTCTATATTTTTTTTATTATTCATAAAACAAATACACCCTCCTTGTGCATAAGTGTATGGTAACTGTTTTGACAGTCTGTGTCAAATAAATAATGAGATAATTGTGAAATCTGAAAAATTGAAAATGGGTTAATGTAGCAAAGATGGAAAGAGAAAGAGTGGTAGGGGACATCATTCTATGGTAGAATAAATCTGTATGAAAAAATAAATGAGGACAGAAAAATATGGCGATCAATATAGCAACAAAAGCAATCCTGAAAATCCTGTCTTTTGGAGGGATTGATGTAGAAGTATCAAGGCAGCTTGCGGATCTGAAAAGACTGGATCCGATGAAAATTTTTTATAAAAAAATGGATCTGCAGGTATATAACGGCGATTATGAAGTTCCGATCCGGGTATTTTTCCCGGACGAGGAATCCTATTTGGAAAAGGATCAGATCAAGGGAAGAAAGATCATGCTTTTCCTTCATGGAGGAGGATGGGCGACTGAGCATGTGGAAAATTATGAGAGAGTATGTTCCCGGATGGCACAGGCGACAGGGCAGACTGTAGCAGCAGTAGAATACCGCCTGGCGCCGGAACACAAGTTCCCGACCGGGCTTATGGACTGCTATGCCGTGGCAAGAGCATTGTATACGCATCCGGATACAATGCCGGAGGATATTACTCTGATTGGAGACAGTGCAGGTGGCAATCTGGCGGCAGCATTGTCCATTATGGCACGGGACCGTGGCGAATTTATGCCAAAGAGACAGATTCTGATCTATCCGGCAGTCAATAATGATTATTCAGAGAAGAGTCTGTTCTCTTCCGTAAGGGAGAATGGGCAGGATTATCTTCTGACGGCAGGCAAATTAAAAGATTATATCAATCTTTATGCAGGTTCGGAAGAGGACAAGTTAAATCCATATTTTGCACCGATTCTGGAGAAAGATCTGTCAGGGCAGCCGGATACACTGATCCTGACGTCAGAATTTGATCCGCTCCGGGATGAGGGAGAAGCGTATGGAAGACGTCTTGCAGAGGCAGGTAACCGGGTGGAAGTACACCGGATCAAGGATGCACTTCACGGATATTTTGCACTGGGAATCCGGAGTCTGCATGTACAGGAAAGTTTTGAATATATCAATCATTTTCTGGAGGGGGAATAGAAAATGCCGCAGACAAATGTAAAGCACTGGAGAAGGCTGGACAATGCAGCGAAGCTTTTTCCGGCGGCGAGCAGTAAAAGGGATACCCGTGTATTCCGGTTCTACTGTGAATTGAAAGAGGATATACAGCAGGAGATCCTGCAGAAGGCGGTAGACAGGACACTGGAAAAATATCCGATCTTTCTGTCCGTGCTGCGAAAGGGACTGTTCTGGCATTATCTGGAACAGAGTAATAAAAGACCGGTTGTAAGAGAAGAGTATAAGGAGCCGTGCAGCAGCCTTTATATCCGTGATAAGAGAGATCTGCTTTTTGAAGTGACTTATTACAAAAAGAGAATCAATTTTGAGGTCTTTCATGTGCTGACGGACGGAACCGGTGCCAGTGAATTTGTACGGGAGCTGGTGAAAAATTATCTGTATCTGGCACATCATGAGGATGGACTGGAGGATGTGGTTCTGTCAGAGTATTCGGAGAGCCTTTTCGATCAGGAAGCAGATGGATTTGAAAGATATTATTCCCGTCAGGCAGACCGCAAAAAGGAGAAAAAACCGGCAGCGCATCAGCTTCGCGGAAACCGGCGCGAGCTTGGAAGCCTGCAGACGACAGAGGCAGAAATTCCGGTCGAAGAACTGAGGCATCAGGCAAAGACTTATGGTGTATCGATGACGGTATTTCTGACTGCGGTATATCTGTGTGCGATTCACCGGACAATGACAAGACGGCAGGAAAGCAAGCCGGTTGTACTGATGGTTCCGGTAAATCTGCGTAATTTCTTTCCGACCAATACAATGCTCAATTTCTTCAACTGGATCGAACCGGGATATCATTTTCAGGGTGGAAAAGAAGAGTTCACAGATGTTGTGCAAAAAGTAAATGCATGCTTTAAAGAAGAACTGACAGCGGAAAAGATGGAGAAGCGGATGAACGATTACTTCGCCTTGCAGGTGCATCCAATCCTGAAATTTGCGCCGCTGGAACTGAAAAATGTCTGTATCAATATCGGGGCGAGGACGGCAGAAAGTGATGTGACCGCTATTTTTTCCAACATGGGAATCATCCGGATGCCGGAAAGCTATGAGACGTATATCAGGTATTTTGGTGTTTATACAAGTACGCCGAAGGTAGAGCTTTGCATGTGTTCTTTCCGGGATAAGATTTATCTGGGATTTACGTCCAGATATGACTGTGATGCGATCAAGGACAACTTTTTCCAGATTCTGAAAGAGCAGGAAGTAAAGCCTGAGATCCTTGAAGTGGAGTATCCGGAAAGTGTGATGACAGAAGCGAAAGGAATGCAGATTTTCAAAATATTTACATTTCTTTGCATGATCGCGATTGTGGCGGCACTGGGAGTGGATTATAGCATTGATACGAATTTCCATCTGTCACTGTTTGTGTGCGGCGGTGCGTTCAGTATGTGGTTGGCGCTCGCAGTCGGTTTCTTCAAGCGGTACAATCTGCTGAAGAATGCCATGTGGCAGCTGATCATTGTGACAGTCGGCTGTATTATCTGGGACTGGCTGACCGGCTGGCATGGTTGGTCGATTGACTTTGTGCTTCCGGGAGTCAGTGGCTTGATTATGATTTCGATGCTGATCATATCGAGGGTGTATTACCGTCAGGCGAAGGACTATCTGGTGTACTTTGTGATGGCGGCGCTTTACGGAATGATCTTACCATTTATCTTTTTGCTGACTGGTAAGGTACGAATTGTATTTCCGTCTGTGATTTCAATTGGGATGGGCGTGCTGATGCTGATCGGACTGGTGCTTTTCAAGGGAAAAGAAATGCGTCAGGAAATGGAAAAGAATTTACATGTATAAATCGGTGGTGCCGCAAAATTATCTGGATTGATGATTTTGCGGCACCATATTTTTTGCATTTAAATATCTGACGAGTGCGGTGATCTGGATCAGAAGTTCTTCCTGATGCTTTGCATCGAGTTCTTTAAATAAAGAAAGAACTTGGAATTCAAAACGAAGCAAAGAAACAGAAGGATCCGGTTCACCAATTTCCAAAGCTTCATCTGCAGAGATGCCATACAGATTGGCAAGGGTTGCGAAAGTGGAGAGATCCGGCTCGGCAACGTTATTCTCATAACCGGACAGAGATTTTCTGTGGATACCGGTCAATTCCATCACTTGTTTCTGGGTATATTCTTTATTCTCACGGGCGTTTTTCAGAATTTTACCAATATCTTTCATGAAAATGTTCCCCCTTCAAACATAGTATAAGTTCATTATAAATGGTCAGAGCAGGAAAAAGCAATGACAATTTATTTTGATTTTTTATCGAGATAGTCTGCGAGAGATTGAAACTGAATCAAAAGCTCTTCCTGGTGGCTGGTGTCAAATTTTTGGAAAAGAGTAAGCATTTTTCATTCGCAGCGCGAAAGGGAAAAATGCGAGGGGGGTAGAAGTCTTAATTCCTAATACTTCATCCGCAGAAAGTTGATATAAGCGGAGTAATCTGGCAAATGTGTCAAGATCTGGTTCAGCTACACTGTTCTCATAGCCGGACAGAGTCTTGCGGTTGATACCGGTCAGTTCCATTACTTTCTTCTGAGTATAAAAATTATCTTCACGTGCTGTCCGGAGAATTTCTCCTATATGTTCCATGGGCGATCGTCCTTTCGAAGATTTCATATATAATATAAGTGAAGTGGTATGTACTATTGCTATTATATAAGAAATAGACGTTAAAAAGAGTAGAATTCTTAGAAAAAGTACTAATAAATCAAAAAGTCTTAAAATTAAAGATACACATGTGCTATCATATTCAAACTTTAATCTCTAAACTTTAATTTTTCCGCCTATGATCTCTAACGAAATAGGAATTGTGAGACTTGCGGCGCCATATTTTTTGTATGCAAAAATCTGACAAGTGCGGTGATTTGAATCAGGAGTTCTTCCTGATGTTTGGGGTCAAGTTCTTTAAATAAAGAAAGAACCTGGAATTCACATTGAGGCAGAGAGTCGGAAGAAGCTTTTCCACCAATATCTAATACTTCATCGGCAGAAATACCATAGAGATTGGCAAGAGTCGCAAAGGTTGATAGATTTGGCTCGGCAACGTTGTTCTCTTAACCAGAAAGCGATTTCCTGTGGATGCCGGTTAATTCCATTACTTGTTTTGTGTATATTTTTTATTCTCACGGGCATATTTCAGAATCTTGCCAATGTCTTTCATGAAAACGGTTTCCTTTCAAATTTACTACTTTCTTATTATAAAGCACAAAGATAAGAAGATGCAATTTTGAAAACTATGGTTTTTTATCGAATTATTTATAAAGAATTTACCTATTAAAATACTGAAAAATAGGGGAAATAACATTAAAAACCCACTATTATAGTGAAAGTGTTAATAAAACATTTAATTGTTTTGAAAAAGAAAAGAAAAAATAAAATGTTTTGAAAAAAGTATGTTAAAAAGACCAGGAAGTCCTAGAAAAAGAGATAATACTGTTGACTTCTTAAAAATTAAGACTTATAATAACCAAGATAGGATACGTATGCAAAAAAGCATATAATTTTTTAAGATGAGAAAGAGAGGAAATTAGAGATGAAAAAGAGAAGAGTACTTCATCAGGCATGTGCGTTCTCTGTCGCAGTAATGCTCGTTGGAGTAAATGCTGTACCGGTTGTTGCGGCTGATAACAATAGTTCTGCTACAACTGTTGCTACAGATGAAAAAGCATTTAACATTACAGTAACTTTCAATTACTGGGATTATGCAGTGGGTGCAGACGGACAACACTTTTTAACTAAAGAGATGACGAGCGGTGATACTATCACGCCACCAACACTTACTGTTGAAGAGGGATATGAGCTCAAGGGATGGACAATTAATGATAAGTTTTTTGATGCTACTGCCAAAATGAGTTATGAGGATATTGTAAGAGCTGCTGGTACTTCAGAGTTTGTAGCTATTCAAGCAGTTATTAAACCAGTAGAGATAAAGAAAACTGCTCATGTTGCTTTCAATGTTGATCCTGAAAAAGGAAAATTTACAGACCCGGCTGGAGCTAAAGTAGTAACTTATGATTTAGATGAAACTGACGGAGACGCGCATCCTATTCCGAAAGTGGAAGCAAAAGAAGGATATGAATTTACTGGATGGCATGTTAGTGGAGCTAATGAAGCAGATTGGTTACCAGAGTCAGAAACATTTTATGTTTCAGGATTAGCATTCTATGAAAAAGACAAGAATGATGGATATGTGACATTCGAGGCGACATTCAAAGAAAAAGAAGCTGCAGTAGAGAAAAAAGATGCTGAATTACGTGTACATTACGTTGATGTAAATTCAGACAATTATATTAAAGATAATATCCAGACCATTAAAAAGAATGGTAAAGTTGGAGAAAGCGCTGAGTTTACTGCAAAAGATCTTACAATTCCAAAAGGATACGAACTTGCAGATGATAAGTGGAGTACTTCTGTAGAATATGGTAAGGATGCAGATGTTAATGTTAATGTAAAAGCTAAAGAAGAACCAGCTGAAGAAAAAACAGTAGAAGTATATTTCAATATTATTGATTCAGAAAAAGGATCATTCCCGGATTATGCACCATCAACAGTTGTTTCTTTCAAAGGTATTGCTGCAGACACAGACCAGCAGTTTGAAATTCCGGCAGTAAAAGCAAATGATGGATACAAGTTTACTGGATGGAAAGTTGAAGGCGCTGAAACACAGAATTGGGATGCAGATGCTAAAACATTTGGTGTGACAGGACTTGCACATTTCCCAGAAGGATCTAATGTTGGTTATGTAACAATTACACCTGAATTTGAAAAAGTTGAAGAAACACCGGCTGTAGCAGTAGCAAATGCAACAGTTGTAATCGATTCAGTAGCAGGATCATTCGAAGGATACGAAGGAGCAACAGAACTTCATAACGAAAACCTTCAGGAAGCAGAATACAACCTTGGATTCCTTCCGACAGTAGTAGCAAATGAAGGATATACATTCAAAGGCTGGAAAGTAACAAACAAAGCCGGCGAAGAAATCTACAACCTTGATGCAAATGCAACATCAATTTCATTCCCATACGGAGTAGCTGATGACTACACAGTAACAGCTGTTCTTGAAAAGAATGAAACTCCAGTTGATCCGGATCAGCCATCAGTTGATCCTTCAAAACCAAGTACTCCAGAAGAAAAACCGGGTACTTCAATTGAAGAGAACAAGAAAGATGACAAAACATCTACAACAGTAGCAAAAGATGACAAAAAGACAAACAAGAAGGAATCTGCTAAGAAAGCAAATGAGCAAAAATCTGATACAGTTCAGACTGGTGATCATAGCAACGTATTCGTATACGTAGCAACACTTCTTATTGCAGGTGCTGCAGCAGTTGTAGCATTCTTCAGAAGAAGAAACGCATAATCTGGTCTTAGCAATAAGCACAGATGATGTGAATTTAATCAGGTGGCTGTGAGTTCTCTCACAGCTACCTGAAGTTTATAAAGGATATTTCTATATGAATAAGCATACGAATCTAACTATCGTAAAAAGACCAAAGAAAACTCATCGTGACCGCGGGACAGAGATAGGTTCTGTTCTTGTCATACTTCTTGCATGTGTGGTGATTGGTGGAGGTATTTATTTTGTACGGCAAAATTTGAATGGGGGAAAGAATACCACACAAAAAGTTGGCGATACAATTACCATCACACCACAGAAGTTAGACAAGACGCAGTTAAAAGCATTAATTGACAACACAGAATCTATTAATACAGAGACCTATACCGATGAATCCGTAAATGAGCTGAAAGCAGCTGTAGAGAAGGGAAATACACTTTTACGTGGGGTTCCCGGACAGGATGCAATCGAAGAAACGTATATGGAAATTGTTAACGCGATCCAGGGGTTGACCAAAAAAGGGGCTGTCGGGAAATAGATAGTTCCAAAGCAGGGAGGGTATGACTCACA
>ENA-OOZX01000740-OOZX01000740.1-human-gut-metagenome-genome-assembly--contig:-NODE-740-length-25822-cov-4.551597_pt1 | contig 25822 bp, 18 predicted proteins | sample MGYA00241048_ERZ501412 | MGnify/ENA primary metagenome ERZ501412 (study PRJEB25962, sample SAMEA2042518) | human gut metagenome | biome: human gut; feature: human-associated habitat; material: faeces... | reverse complement strand
AAGCTTCCAGAATGGCCGAAGAACCATTCTCTGCTGCCAGATATTTATAGTCATGTGTTTTTAGCGTCGTAATGATCAGATTTCTTATAGGTCTGTCATCCTCAACCACCAGAATTAATGTTTTATTCATTCAATGTCACCTCACTTAAAGGTAAAGTAAAAGTAAAATTACATCCATGGGGATCATGGTCCGTCAGAATCAGGGTTCCGTCATGGGCTTCTATAATAGAGTGACAAAGCGCCAGCCCCAGTCCCAGACTTCGGTGACTATCCGCAACTGTTGTTTTGCCGGTATAAAACATCTGGAAAATATGCGGCTTCATTTCTTCCGGAATCCCAGGTCCATTATCCTCCACGCTTATCTGCGCTTTTCCATCTGTTTTAGTTCCCCGGATGCTGATTACAGTACCTGGCGGCGTATATTTTATGGCATTGTCAATTAAATTTACCAGAACCTGTATAATAAGGCGGACATCCATACGTGCAAGAACAAGTTCTTCACAGTCAGTTACGATTTTATAATCGTCATGCTTCCGGCTGATATGCCGCAGAGCCTCTGCGATCACCTCATCAAGCAGCTGATCTGTAAATTTGAATTTCAGTCTTCCATCATTTAGCCTGGTAATGGAAAGCAGATTCTCCACAACTCCAATCAGCCATTCAGAATCATCATAAATGTCCGTATAGATCTGATGCTTTGTAGCTTCATCCAGCCGTTCACTGTTGCTAAGAAGCATGTCTGCATTGCCTGAAATGGAGCAAAGGGGAGTTCGAAGATCATGGGAAATTGCCCGAAGAAGATCTGCCCGCAGCTGTTCGTTTTTGGCTATCACTGCATTTTTTTCTTTTTCCATAGCATTTTGGGCATTTTCCATTGCAAGTGCACATTCATTTATCACGGACAGCAGGATACTGTATTCAAAAGAGTCCAGTGTTTCTTTCTGCAGCGGTATTCCTATTACTCCATAAACATTGTTCCCGCTCCGAATTGCCAGATATAAGCATTTGGCATGTGGAAAATGATGTGTGGATGCACCGGCACGCTGTCTGTTTTCATAGGCCCATCTGGCTATCTTCTGTTCTTCAGGTGTTAAAAAATCTTCCGCGTCCTCTCTTTCCTCACCGGAAAAAAGCTTTCCCGCTGATAAAGCTCCGTTTTCTACTACATATGCTGTAATATTGCGGTTTAGCAGACGAAGAAGCTGTGTACAGGTGACATCAAGAATTTCTCTCTCTCCTTTAGCCTTTTGCAGCAAACGGTCTGTATCAAACAGAATCTGTGTACGAAAGGCAAGCTGTGTAGAAAGCTTTGCATGTGTTTTCAGCTTCGCCGCAAGTGCCCCTGTAAGTACGGATGAAATTAGCATTATGAAAAAGGTCACCGGATAACCCACCGCATAGGTCTGAAAAGACATCCTTGGTTCTGTCAGAAAAAAGCAAAATAAAAAGACACTTAAGAAAGAACCGGCCACACTGCATAGATAACCATCTGTCACAATGGAAGTAAGCAAAACTCCCAAAATGTATATGGTTACAATATTTGTATCTGTGAAATCCAGCTTCTGAAACAGCAGACCAATCAAAGTACATACTGCAAATATAAAAACTGTCAGAAAATAATCCTTTGCAGACGGTTTTTCCATATACCATGTAAATGACCGTTTCTGATAGTTTTCTGTTTTGACCGTATCCGGAATAATATGGATATCAATATCCGGTTCGTCTGTTTTTTTATTATCCTCTTCAATTCCCAGACTCATCCTGCCAGTCCCCTTTTCTGCCGTTTTTGCAATTATATCATGCGACTGTATTATGGTCAAAATCCTTTTTTTCATACCCGGACTGTCCATCAAGAATTATAATTTCAGCTTCCTTATATTCAATTTTACACTCATGAATCTCTCTTAACAATTCTTCATCCGAAAGAGTATTCAAAAACAATATCTTCGATGACTGCTGTTTTTCTTCCGTATTTTCCTGAATTTCACCCCAAAACTGATCTGCTTTATTTGCAATATAAAATCCAAGTCCAAACAAACAAAATACAGTAACAGCCAATATTCCTTCTGCCATTGTCTTCACCTCTATAGCAGCCTCTTTATAACAAATGACTATATTATATTCGGAAACATTTCTGAAGGGCTCTGTATTCCCCTAATACCAGTAATTTATGATTCTCTTCAAAATACGTATCCGGTGAAATTGCAATACCAAATTCTCCTTCATTTTTTACTGCCAGAATATTAATATTGTAGCGTTTTCTGATATCCAGTTCTCCTACTGTTTTTCCAACCCATTCTTCCGGCACTTCCACTTCAAAAATCGCATGGGATGCATCCACCTCCATATAGTCGAGGATGTGATCATCTGTGTAACGGATCGAGGCCCACTTTGCAACCTGCTTTTCCGGGTAAACCACTTTATCCGCACCATTGCGCAAAAGGAATTTTTCCTGAACATCACGCTCAGCCCTGGATATCACCAGTTTCGCTCCCAGTTCTTTCAGAAGAGAAGTTGTTTCAAGAGAATTCTGAAAGCTTCCTCCAATGGTTACAAAACAGATATCGTAATTTCCTATTCCAAGGGAACGTAAAAATTCAGCATTGGTACTGTCACCAATCTGCGCATTGGTCACAAATGGTAATGCTTTATCTACTCTCTCCTCATTCCAGTCAACTGCCATAATTTCATGTCCCAGCTGATTCAGCTGCATAGCAATATGTCTTCCAAATCTTCCAAGTCCAATAAGCAATACATTTTTCATAATTATATTTTCTCCTTCTTATCCAACTGTTATTTTCTCCAGAGGCAGTTTTGCATTTCCCCTGTTTCTTCCTGAAAGCACCGCATAAATCAGAGTCAGACCACCTACACGCCCCAAATACATCAGTATAATCAGCACAATTTGCGAAAACATATGAAGCTTCGGTGTAATTCCCAGTGTGAGTCCTACTGTTCCCACAGCTGAAGCAGCTTCATACAGGCAGTCTAAAAGAGGAAGTTCTTCATATATACTGATTGCAAGTCCGCCGCAAAAAAATAACGTAAAATAAAGCATGGCTATTGTCGCCGCATTTTTTATCACATGGTATTCCAGCCTCCTGCCAAAAGCCCCTGCATTTTCCTGGCTTCGGAATGTGGCAATTGCATTTAACAAAAGAACTGTAAACGTTGTGGTTTTCATTCCACCAGCTGTAGAACCAGGTGAACCGCCAATCAGCATTAACAATATCATAACAGCTTTTGAGGCTTCACTCATCTTTGAAATATCAATCGTGTTAAATCCGGCAGTTCTTGTAGTTACCGATTGGAACGCCGCAGCTAATAAGCGATTCCCTGCGGATAGATTTTTCAAATCACAGATGAAGAAAAAAATGATCGGAATTAAAATCAGGCATGCAGTAGTCACAAGGATAATCTTGCTTTGCATGCGATAACGTTTAAACTTCATTTTGTTGGTATAAATATCGTCCCAGGTGAGAAAACCGATTCCCCCTATGATGATCAGAAGCATAATCACTACATTTATAAGAACATTTGCAGAATACCCTGTCAGGGAAGGAAAAGGATTTGCAGATGTTCCCAGAATATCAAAGCCTGCATTACAAAAAGCGGAAATAGAATGAAAGACTGACAGCCAAATTCCCTTTCCTTTGTAATCCCATAAAAAAACCGGCAGCAGTAACACTGCCCCTGCAGCTTCAATCAAAAATGTCCCCTTTAAAATAAACCTTGTCAATCTGACGATTCCGCCAACCTTAGGCGCGGAAATCGCATCCTGCATGGTACTTCTCTGCATAAGGGATATTTTTTTACCGGAAAGAAGGGAAACAGATGCAGCCACCGTTACCACTCCCAGACCGCCTATTTGTATGAGTATAAGAATAATCGTCTGTCCTGCCAGAGACCAGTAGCTTCCGGTATCCTTTACTACAAGCCCGGTTACACATACCGCCGAAGTGGCTGTAAAAAGAGCCTCATGAAACGGAGTTGGTATTCTATCTACAGATGAAAATGGAAGCATTAAAAGAATGCTTCCCAAAAGGATCACTCCTGCAAATCCCAGAATTATTAGCTGAAAAGATGTCAGATGTTTTTTCTTATATGATTTTTCCGGCATAAATGATCAAAACTCCTTACGAATGATTACTTTTTTGTTGCACCCATTATATATAATTGCCTTTAAAGATGGTATAAGAGTATCTGATTCTGTATTAAGATTGTATAAAGATGTGTTTCCGCCATATTCAGCCTGAATTCGGTTGCCGTAGCAAAAAAATAAGCCATTCAGTCAGAAACATATCCAACCAAATGGCTTTTATTCTTATCTTCTATCCAGTATTTTATCAAATCGCCTGAAGAAAGTTGAAGTTGTAATGATTGCTGCCAGTATATCACTGATTGGTTCAGCCAGAAAAACGGCAAATACCTTATTCTGAATGAAAAGCGGCAGAATAAAGATCAGCGGAATCAACAGGATCAGTTTTCTTAAGCATGCAAGCAGCAGACTGACTTTCGCCTGTCCCAGTGCCATAAAGCTCTGCTGACAGGAAACCTGGAATCCCAGTGAAAAAATACCAGCCATATAGATTCTCAGTGCCCATGCGGTATACGTGATCAGATCCGTATCATTAGAGAAAATACCTGCAAAGAGCCTGGGAAACAGAAGCATGATCAGCCAGAAGCAGCCGGTAAAAACCGTGCAGACTGTAAACTGCGTAAAAAATGCTTTTTTAACACGCTCTTTATTGCCGGCACCGAAATTATAACTCATGATCGGCTGTCCGCCCTGGCATATTCCCTGCAGCGGTAAGGTTGCAAGCTGGCTGACACTTGTGATAATAGTCATGGCTCCAACCGCAAGATCTCCGCCATATCTTGAAAGGCTGGAGGTGAAACTGATGGACAGAATACTTTCTGTGGACAACATGACAAAAGTGGATATTCCAAGCCCAAGGCATGGTAAAATAATATTTTTTTGTAATTTGAAATTCTCTTTCCTGAGATGGAGAATGGTCTTTTTTCCTGACAGGAAACGAAGAATCCATATGGCACCAACAGCCTGGCTCAAAACAGTAGCAATTGCAGCACCGCTTACGCCCAGGTCAAATACAAAAATAAAAACAGGATCCAGAATAATGTTGATCACCGCACCGATCACAGTGGTCATCATACTGATCTTTGCAAATCCCTGTGTGGTGATAAAGGGATTCATTCCCATTACGATCAGGACAAAAATGCTTCCCAGTATATAGATTCTTGCGTATGACACTCCATAAGGAAGGGTCTTATCACTGGCACCAAATATTGTCAGAAGCTGTGGAGCAAAAGCGAAAAAAATCACCGTAAGAGCCACAGCCATAAGAATAAGAAGCGAGAAACAGTTTCCAAGAATCTTTTCCGCTGTCGCATTATCCTTTTTTCCCATGGAAATTGCAGCTCTGGGAGCACCTCCTGAACCTGCGAGCATGGCAAAGGCATTGATCAGCATAAGAATTGGCGTAAATAACCCCACACCGGTTAATGCTGCCGCGCCAACACCGGGAATGTGTCCAATATAAATACGGTCTACAATGTTGTACAAAAGATTAATGATCTGTGCCACAACAGCAGGAATTGCAAGCTGCGCCAAAAGACGTGGGATTTTTTCCGTTTCCATTGCCTGTGTATTAGATTTACTACTCATATCTGTTTTCTCCTAACAAATTTTTTGACATAAACCAATAAAATATAAACGAATTATGTCTTCTGATTTTAACTCATATATTTGTCAATATCAAGCTTCTTTTCTGATTTTGCAACGATCAAGGATGCAGCTGTTGCTCATTGCACGCATCCTTCCTCCACTGATCAACAGCCTGTTTACAGCTTATGTTTTCTCCTCCAGATACAATCCTTAAGTACATTTACAAGCCTTGCCGGTTCAAGGGGTTTGGTAAGATGCTCATCCATGCCAGATATCCGGCTGTTTATAATGTCTTCTGCAAATGCATTGGCACTCATGGCAATAACCGGTACGCGCTCTGCATCTGATCTTTTCATGGAACGAATTCTCCGGGCAGTATCCCAGCCGTTTAAGTTTGGCATCATGATATCCATTAAAATCACGTCATAATACCCTGGCTCGGACTTTTCAAATTTCCCAATTGCCTCCAGTCCGTCTTTGGCGCAATCCACAAGAAGCCCGTTATCTTCCAGGATAAAGCTGGCGATTTCCCTGTTCAGCTCATTATCATCAACTACTAATGCCCGGAGACCTTCAAGGGAAATCGTATTCTGGTCCTTTACAAAATCTTCCAGTTTCCGGGCTTTTTCTGCTTCTCCGATTTTGAACGGAATTGTCATGATCACAGTTGTGCCGGTTCCCTCTTTACTTTCGATCCGGATCGTGCCGCCCATTCTGTCTGCCAGCTTCTTTGCAATGGGAAGTCCCAGTCCGGTGCCTTCATATTTCGACCGGCTGGTTTCCTTCTCCTGGGCAAAAAGGTCAAACGCATGTGCCACAAACTCCTGGCTCATACCAGGACCATTATCTGCACAGCCAAATTCATACACTACCCGCTTTTCATCTGCAAACTTCTCTTTACACCATACATGGATTCTTCCGCCTGGTTCTGTAAATTTCACCGCATTATCAGAAATCGCATTCAGAAGCCGTTCCAAATAAACAGAATTTCCGGTTAATAATATATGACTTAGCTCTGATTTTTCCCAATCCACAATGCATTCTATATTTTTCTCAACTGCCTGAAGCTGCTTTTCTGTGTTGATCCTGCTCAGGATTTCTGTCAGATCAAAAGTAAGCTCCTGATCAACAATATCTCCCGACTCCAGTTTATTCATATCCAGTATATCGTTTACAAGGGAAACCAGATATCTGGAGGAATCCATAATCTTATCCCTGCATTTTTGTTGTATTTCAGGGTCATTGGGATAACGGTTTGCCAGTTCAACCATGCCTATGATCCCATTCATAGGAGTTCGGATATCATGGCTCATATTAGACAGAAACCTGGTTTTAACCGCCGCATCCTTCTTTGCTTCTGCAACCTGGTATATAAGAGTCTGCTCCCTTCTCTTCGCATCACTGATACTTCGAATCGCACAAAGAACATGGGTCAGGCGGCCAGTCTCATCCCTTTTCTTCTCAATAAAGCGCAGACTATGCCAGCTTCCATCCTTCATCCGGTATTCCATAACGACGGATTCTTCGTCTTTCATTCGTTCCGGCAGTGTAGAGATATCTGTAAATTTTTCAAAAGCATCCTGATACTCTTCTGCCACCAGTCCACGGCAAACTCTTTTGTTGTTTTCAGACAGAGTACCTGAATGAATATATTTCAGATGCTCCACATCCCTGTTGGAAATTTCCTCAAAATAATCCGCCTGGATATCAATTCTGGAAATATATTGGTACGTTCTGGCAATGGAGGAAATGATCTCATTTCCTAATCTGGCCTCATTCAATGCTTTTTGCAGTTTCTCCTGGATTTCCTTTTCTTTGTAAAGGATACTGTCTATATTGCGATATCCAAGAAAAGCATCAAAGGTCTCATCATCTGTCTTTCCCTTCACTACATAGGCTTCATAATAGCTATCTTTCCCTTCCTTTGAAACACTGTGGTAATGGTAAGTAAGCTTCTCTTCATGTAAAAGCCTTCTTTTCATATTTGCGCAGAGATGCCAGTCTATAAACTCTTCTTTCTCTTCATCTAGAATAAAATTGTCTGCATATCTTCTCACATATTCATCAAAATTTTCAGGCGGATGGGGATCTTTCTCCGCCAGCTGCCTGGCATTGGTATTCGCATCCAGTCTCAGTATTTCATATTTGCCGGAATTAAGATCTATCCGGTATAAAGATACATACTCTGGCAATAATCTGCTTAAGACATATTTTTCTTTCACAGGATAATCATTTACCTCCTGCCTCGGATCGTCTGTCTTTGTTTTTTCTCGTGAAAGCATAATACCGTTTTAAATTTATCCTTTCTTTTGCTGTTAACATTTGTTTTTGCATGCCAGGCATAAACCACCACGGACGTTTCTGGTGGAGCCGCATAACTTGCAAATCTCTGTTATTTCCGGCTTCCAATCGCTGTCCAGCCTCTTCAGGCCTCCGCTGACCTGATCCAACGCTTCATCATCCAGCTCAACAGCTGCCTGACTCATAGGCTTCATGCTCTCTTTTTTGTCATTCACTTCTTTCATAATAGTTTCCTCCTGTATATGATTTTAATATGATTTCACTTTTTACTATAGTAATTATACAAGTTTTTACTTGTGTCTTCAACTGTTTTTTGGCATTTTAGCCAAAACGTTACTGGTCACTCCGTGACTAGTACATCGAAAATTAAGTATCTGCTATATTGACGCAGGATGATTTCGTGCCGCAATTCTCGGGTTTTCTGTGAACCTTGTTCACAAAAAACGCCTCGCGGAAATAATATCTCTGTTTATTCACGCCTGCTTCGTCTGTACTCCATAGCCGTCATACCGCAAGATTTCCGAAAACTCTGCGCCAGATAGCTCTGGGAAGAAAAGCCTGCAAGATGGGCAATGTCAGAAATATCGTGATCTGTATTTTCCAGAAGATTTTTGCAAACCTCAATCCTGCGCCGGTTCAGATAGTTAATGGGAGAAATCCCATAATATCGGGTAAACTCGTGGCTTAGATAATACTTGTTCAGATGACTTAATGCAGCCAGCTGATCCAGATTGATGTCCTCCCCATAGTTAGAATCCAGATAGCGCTTGATCTGTGCACACTCTTTACTTGGATGAAAAGAAGGCACCAGCTGAAAGCCGGAATCTGTAATCCTGCGAAGCTGGGCAATAAGAATGGAAAGCGTGTGTCTGCAAATCTCTTCATAACCCTCTTTTTTCTCATCTAATTCCTGAAAAAGGGAGTGGAAATAAAACAAAAGATCTGTATTAATCTTCCGGCAGTTGAAAATCTGGAATTCCTTCTGATCCCGGAAAGAAAAACTGATTCCATCCACTCCTACAGTATAATAAGAAAGGGGCGCAGCGCTCTGAGAAGTTTCCGTGTGCAGGATATGTGGATTGATAATGACCAGATCATCCCTGGCAATGGAAAAGCGCTGATTTTCTATAAGAAATTCGCCGCTTCCTCTGGAAACATAAAAAAGCTCCGTAAAAGCATGGGTATGAGGAATGCTGGGCCAGTCCTCTTCGTATCTGGAGGATGAGGCATTCACCAGAACTGCTTCTGTAGAAAGTGGATTATCATTGGAAAAAGAAAAGGAACGTGTACTCATAGATTCTCCTTACGTATCATAAACTATAGTTTGTTGTCTGCGCTGTCAGCTCCCGATATTTCGAATACAGTGTCTGCAAGCAGCAATGAAAAAAGCTCGCACACTTAGAGTACCATGAAACGGAAAATACAGCAAGATTTCTAAAAACCATAGCAACAACTCTGTTGAAAAACAGCTGTCAAAAACGTATTCTTATATTATAGGAAAAACAACCATCAAACAATATTAACAACCTTTGTAAATAAAAAAGAGAAAAGCGAGGTCGCAAAATGGAACAGAAAAAAGGCAGAGTTACCATTCCTACCAACCTGGATGTGGTAAAGGAAACACTGGATATTATGAATGAGTGGGGCGCAGATGCCATCCGTGACTGTGATGGAACCGAATTCCCACAGGAGCTGAAGGACACCGGTGCGAAAATCTACGCTACCTACTATACCACCCGAAAGGACAATGCCTGGGCAAAGGCTAATCCGGATGAGATCCAGCAAATGTACATTATGAGTTCTTTCCACACTGCAACATCAGACAAACTGGAGATCCACCTTATGGATCACCTGTACCCGGATATGCTGAAGGTGAACACACGCGATGATATCACAAAGTGGTGGGAAGTGATCGACCGCACCACAGGAGAAGTGGTTCCGGCAAGTCAGTGGCATTATGAAGAAGCGAGCGGAAATGTGGTAATTACACCTGTAAAACCGTTCCATGAGTATACCGTCAGTTTCCTGGCTTATATTATGTGGGATCCGGTGCATATGTACAATGCAGTGGTAAACGACTGGAAAGATGTAGAGCCGCAGATCACATTTGATGTGCGCCAGCCAAAAACAAGAGCTCATTCCCTGGAGCGCCTCCGCAGATTCCTTGATACCCACCAGTATGTGGATGTGGTACGCTTCACCACCTTTTTCCATCAGTTCACCCTGATCTTTGATGAGCTGGCAAGGGAAAAATATGTGGACTGGTTCGGTTATTCCGCATCTGTCAGTCCATATGTGCTGGAGCAGTTCGAAAAAGAGGTCGGCTATCCATTCCGCCCGGAATACATTATCGACCAGGGCTACATGAACAATACCTATCGCATTCCATCTAAGGAATTCAAGGACTTCCAGGCATTCCAGCGTCGCGAGGTTGCGAAGCTTGCAAAGGAGATGGTAGACATTGTCCATGAATATGGCAAAGAAGCCATGATGTTCATGGGTGACCACTGGATCGGCATGGAGCCATTTATGGATGAGTTTGCTTCCATCGGTCTTGATGCTGTGGTTGGAAGTGTAGGAAATGGTGCAACCCTGCGTCTGTTCAGCGATATTAAAAATGTAAAATACACGGAAGGACGATTTCTTCCATACTTTTTCCCGGACACCTTCCACGAAGGTGGAGACCCGGTGAAAGAGGCGAAGGTAAACTGGGTAACTGCAAGGCGTGCCATTCTCAGAAGCCCCATCCAGAGAATTGGTTATGGCGGATATCTGAAGCTGGCTCTTCAGTTCCCGGATTTTGTCCAGTACATTAAAGAGGTCTGCCAGGAATTCCGCACCCTTTATGATAATATCCAGGGTGTGACTCCTTACTGCGTGAAACGTGTTGCTGTGTTAAACTGCTGGGGCCGCATGCGTTCCTGGGGCAATCATATGGTACATCACGCAATCTATTACAAACAGAATTACTCTTATTTTGGCATTATTGAGGCATTAAGCGGTGCACCCTTTGATGTATCCTTTATCAGTTTTGATGATATTCTGGCAGATAAGGATCTGCTGAAAAAATTTGATGTTGTGATCAATGTAGGGGATGCGGATACTGCGCAAAGCGGCGGCGAGTACTGGGTAAATGAAACCATTATTACTGCTGTAAAGGAGTTCGTTTACAATGGCGGTGGTTTCATCGGAGTTGGCGAGCCTGCAGCCCATCAGTGGCAGGGAAAATTCTTCCAGCTGGATGATGTACTGGGTGTGGAAGAAGAAAGAGGCTTCAATTTAAATACCGATAAATACAACTGGGAGGAACACAGAGACCACTTTATTCTGGCTGATGTAGAAGGTGATGTGGACTTCGGTGAGGGCAAAAAGAATATTTTTGCACTTCCGGAAACCCAGATTCTGATCCAGAATGACCATGAGGTTCAGATGGCAGTAAAAACCTTTGGAAAAGGCCGCGGTGTTTACATCAGCGGACTTCCATACAGCTTCAGAAACAGCCGTGTACTCTACCGTGCGGTTCTCTGGTCTGCATCTGCCGAGGACGAACTGAACCGATGGTATTCCACCAATTATAATGTAGAAGTCCACGCTTATGTAAAGAATGGCAAGTACTGTGTCGTAAACAATACTTACGAACCACAGGATACAGTCGTCTATAAAGGAGATGGCAGCAGCTTCCCGCTTCATATGGATGCAAACGAAATTAAATGGTACCAGATTTAATAGTCATAGGTTTATTATAATTAAACCACATCCTATTTCAATAATTCTGTCACGAAGTGTTGGAAAATGGCACGAATGGTATTATAATAAACCTATCACAAAACAAAGGAAACCATTATGAGAATTGCAATTGTTGATGACATTAAAGAAGAGCGTGACAAGCTCGCAGACGTACTGACGAAACAGCTTTCCAGACGTGGGATTCACGTAAATTTATTTGAATTTGAAAATGGAGAAGATTTTCTTATTGCGGCAAAGGAACGTCCTTTCACCGTCGTTTTTCTGGACATCTACATGAGTGGTGCAAATGGGATCGAGACTGCCAGAGAGCTTCGGATATTTGACTCAGATGCACTTTTAATTTTTACTACCACTTCTACGGATCATGCTCTGGATGGGTTCAAGGTCCGTGCCATGCACTACCTTGTGAAGCCATATCCCGAAAATGAGATTTCAGACCTGATCGATGAGGTTCTTTCCCGGATCCCGGATTCTGGAAAATACATAGATATAAAAGTAAACGGAAGCAATGTGCAGGTTCCGTTTCGACATATTATATACGCAGAACATTTTTCCCATATGATCCATATTCACACTACCGGCGGCAAAGAGCTGATCACCCGCCAGTCCTTCGAAGCCTTTACTGCATCCCTGAAAATGGATTCAAGATTTTATCTTTGCAGCAGAGGCGTTGTAATCAATCTGGAGCATGCTGTTGATTTTGATGGAGCCCTGTTTATCCTGGACGATGAAACCCGGATTTCCGTCAGCCGGAAGCTGGTTAAAAATGCAAGACAGACTTTTATGGATTTTCTGTTTCAAAGGGGACATTGAATATGAATACTATATTAAGACCTGTTCTGGAGCTTACGGTAATGATTTCTGGTCTGTTCCTTGCCTATCTGCCGGTACAGACATATCTGAAACAACCGCCCGGCAGACTGGCTGCATGGCTTGCACCTCTTCTGGCAGGAATCTGTCTCCTGGAAGGAGGATTTTGTTACTTTCTTAACATCCCTACCAGCTCAGTGCTTTTTCCCACTCTGCTGGTACTGATGCTGATCTATCACAAAAGCCTGACTATCTCTATCTGGAAATCCGGCAGCATTTTTCTGGCAGTATGTGCGGTCTTTGCCTGTGTAAACAGCCTTTCCAGAGCAGTAAATGCCATTGTGGCAGAAAGACTTGGACTTCCAGAAACAGAAATCTGGTTTCACACCAGTGCCGGTATTTTTTACAATGTAATATGTCTTCTGTTCGTTGCTGCCGCCTGGTACCCGGCCTCCCATGCAGCCCGCACTATGATCGATGACGAAAATTTAGCCCAGACCTGGTATGTTTTCTGGATACTGCCACTGATTTTTATAGGTCTGAATCTCTTTATGATTCCCAAATATGAGGGAACTCTGTATACTGGACGTATTTTGCAGGGCTACATTGTGATCAGCCTGATGCTTCTTGTAATTCTCATGCTGTTTTACACAATGTTTCTTATGATGGCCAACAGCCTGAATAAAAATGTAAGGCTTCAGCAGGAAAATCATTTTCTCTCCCTTCAGCAGGCACGATATGAGAACCTTTGCTCTGCCATAGAGGAGGCAAGGCAGGCACGACATGATATCCGCCATCACTTTTTGCAGCTTTCTTCCCTGGCTGAAAAGGGAGATCTGGAAAAAATAAAAGAATATCTTTCCAATGCAAACAGTAAAATCCCAGACTACAACCTGCATTTTTGTGAAAACCAGGCGGCTGACAGCGTGATCAGCCATTATGCCGCTCTGGCAAAACGGGAGAACATTCCTTTCCAGGCAAATGCAGCTCTGCCAGCCCACATTTCCATAGACCAGATCGATATGTGCCTGGTTCTCTCCAACCTTCTGGAAAATGCTCTGGAAGCCAGCCTGAAAGCAAAGCCTTTCAACAGGAGAATCCATGCAGAGGTTTACCTTCATCATAAGCACCTTCTCCTGATCCAGGTGGAAAATACCTTTGAAGGGAAAATACAGGAGAAAAATCATATTTTCCAGTCGTCCAAGCGTCCCGGAAACGGAGTGGGAATCCAGTCTGTCCGCCACATTGCAGAAAAAAACGGAGGAGACAGCAGCTTCACTTATGAAAATGGTGTTTTTACTGCAAAAATTATGCTGCGCATACAGAAAACAGCCGTTTCTCATCCATAAGCAAAGCAGAGAGGTTTCATGCAGACACACTCTGGAGCGTATTTGAAAAATCATTCCCGCAATCTGCACGCCCCACTTTGCAGTATATTTTCCCTGAATCCAACAAAAAAAGAAAGCTGCAGAACAATATCAAAAATGATACTGTCTGAAGCTTTCTTTTTCTGCATCAATAAACTACAAATGCCATGACCACATACACCAGTATGGATACCAGGCAATACAGAGAATTGGTGGTGGAAACATAAGCGCTTCCATCCTCACTCTTCAGGAAGGTCTGCATACTGAATGTGGCTGGAGCGGACATGTAGCTGATCACTGCAAGGTTCAAAAGCAGATGATCTCCCACTATGTAATGTATTGCCAGCAGCACTCCCCCGATCATGACTGCCTGAAGAAGAATACGAAGTACAATGGTCCTGATACATGGGGAAAGAAGTTTCTTATCAAATTCAATGCTGAATCCTACCACCAGCAGAATAACTGAGGTTATGGAAGTGGTGAGAATGTTCTCCACACTTGTATAGGTACCTGCAAACGGTCCGGCAAGAAGCTTCTGCACCACACCGGTAAGTCCGGCAATAATTCCCAGCACACTTGCAATAAACGCCGGTGTACGTATTGCACTGGAAAACAGTTTTCCCGGATCAATCTTTTCCCCGTTTTCCACCTGTCCGAGCATTCCCATATAGACGCTGAAGCCAAACAGAAGACCTGCAATATCCAGCACAGCGATCTGGGAAAGGTTCTCCGCTCCGCAAAGGCTGGTATATAAAGGATAGGCCATGGAACCGCCTTCGTATACACTGACCATAAAGGGCAGATATTTCCGGTAACGCTCTGCCGGCATAAGCGGGCGGAGTAAAAAACCGATGCTAAAGGAAACAACCAGCATTACAAACATGATTCCAACCAGAATTCCAGTTTCTTTATTATATTCTGCCGTAGCAAGGGCATGGAAAATTGCCACAGGAAGCATGATCTGGGTCACCAGAAGCTTCATATTGTTAATTCCATTCTGATCCAGCAGTTTCAGCCGCTTGCAGGCCATACCCAGAAGGATCATCACCAGTACGGGCAAAATAATTTCCAATACTTTCATTCTATGCACACTTTCTATGTATTTCTTAATATTGTATTTTGGTATTTCTTAATCCAGACTCTTCCTGATTTCTTACCTTACAGGATATTTCGTATGGCAAACTCTTCTGCCAGAGCGTGTCTGAATAGTTCTTTTATTCATCAAAATCGGTCTCAAATACTCCCTCAGGCGTACGCATGGTAAGAACCCCGAGATTAAAATCATCATCCATTACCGTGATATGATACTCAAAGATTACATCATCCTCAAACTTGGACAGCAGAATATAGCTTCCGTTCTCTTTTCCCTCGATCTGGTCGCAGATATCATCATACACATCTGCACCGGAAATCTCACGCGGATAACCGGAAGCTTTGATTTTTTTCTCAATTGCAGCGTATAATTCTTCCATTTTATGTTCTGCAGCAGTGCATGCCATCAGGGCTTACCCTCTCAGTTCTTTTTGACTGCCGCATACTCCTTTCCTGAATTTTTTCGATTAAATATGATTGTATAATATCCGCCCCTGAAATGTCAAACCACATTTTAACCAAATCCTGGTTATCGTAATTTCTTCGTGAGCAAAGAAATCCTGATTTGTATGATTTCGTACCATACTTCTCGTTTTTTGTATAATTTTTTATAACTCATCTGTTATTTTATTCTACTCTCTACATTTTTTCCATGGCTTTTGTGGTTTTTTGTTTTTTCTTTTGTGTATTTCGTTGTGTTTTTCTTTGTTTTTGATATTTTTCATTGTTTTTTTCACCAATTTCTGTTGACATCTGACTGTTTTTGTTGTATGCTATTTTCTACAGAGAGGCACTCCATTTGGTACAAGGATGTATCTATGGAATGCCTCAACTCGTATCTAAAGGGAGGTAATACTTATGAAAATGAAACAGGTTTTAGCAACAGGCGTAGCTTTATCAATGGCTCTCTCCATGGCTCCGGTCACCGCATCCGCCGCAGACAAAGTAGACATAAACGTCATTGCTGCACAGTATGGTCAGCAGACTGCTGACTGGTGGGCGAACTTCGTGACAGAATTTAATGAAGCAAACCCGGACATTAACCTGAACGTAGAAGTTGTTTCCTGGAACGACATCTACACCGTAGTAAATACCCGTATCGCCAATGGCGAAGCTCCTGATGTCCTGAATATCGACGTATTCGCAGATTATCAGGCAGATGATCTCCTTCTTCCGATCCAGGACGTTGTTTCTGAAGAGACCTACAGCAAGATGTACGATGCATTCCTTGCACAGTCTGAAGTAGACGGAACTGTATGGGCTATCCCTGATCTTGCATCTGCACGTGCTATGTACTATAACAAAGACATCCTTGATGCAGCAGGCGTAGAAGTTCCTACTACATGGGATGAACTGAAAGCTGCATGTGAAGCTCTTAAGGCTTATGACGACAGCATTTATCCATGGGGTATCGATATGACTACTGACGAAGGTCAGGCAGCATTCGCATACTACACCTGGAACAACGGCGGCGGATTTGTTGACGATGAAGGTAACTGGACACTGAACAGTGAGCAGAACGTTGAAGCAATCCAGTACGCAATCGATCTTGTAAATTCCGGTTACACAAACACCGATCCTGCTAACGATACCCGTTATGATCTGCAGGATATGTTCGGCGCAGGTAAGGTTGCTATGCTCATCGCACCGAACAGCTTACCTACCTACATTGCTACAGGCGGAAATGAAGTAAACTACGGCGTTGCTTCCATTCCTTCCAATACAGGCGAGTCTGTATCTGCAGGTGTTATGGACCGCTTCATGTGCTTCGATAACGACTACTCAGATGATGAGAAAGCTGCTATCTCCACATTCTTTGATTATTTCTATGATGATGCCCGTTATACAGAGTGGGTTGACATGGAGGGATTCCTTCCGGCAACCAAGTCCGGCGGCGAGGCTCTCGCAGCAGCTAACGAAGATATGGCAAGCTGGATTGATATCTTAGACAGCTGTAAATTCTATCCAACAGCGAAAGCAGAATGGGCAGATGTAAAACAGGGCGTTATCAACGTAGAGCAGAATGCTCTTCTTGGCGGCGACGTTCAGGAATTACTGGATGACCTTCAGGCAGAAATCGCTGGCTGATCTTAATCCACTGTTTTTCCCATTACGAGGAAGATAATGGGCCGGACTTACGGGTCCGGTCCATTTTTAAGTTTGCGAAGCAAACGCTACTTCTTGTGCCAGGCACAAGAAGGTTCCACCTTTTTGCGAAGCAAACACTACTTCTTGTATTTGTCACAAGAAGGTTCTGTTTTTCTGCGTAACAAACGCCGTTTTCTGTGCTTGTCTGCGCAGCGTCAACGCTATTTTTATAAAAAGAGAGGTATCCCTGTGAAGAAAAAATTCAAAAAAGTGGAACCATATGTATGGATCCTGCCAAGTGTCCTTCTCATGGCAATTTTCATCCTGGTTCCTATTATCTTTGTATTCCGTATGGCCTTAAGCGACGTCAGCAAAGCTGGTCTGATCAAAGGCTTCGCCGGATTGGAAAATTTCCGCAAGGTAACAAGCAGCCCTGTTTTTGCCATGGTGCTGAAAAACACCCTTGTGTGGACCGTTGCCGTAGTCGGCATCTCCACACTCCTTGGATTTATCCTTGCGATCCTCCTCAACAATGAATTTAAAGGCCGTAAGCTTGCACGTGCCGTTGTTGTTTTCCCATGGGCCACAACCCTGATCGTTCAGGCAAGTATCTGGAAATTCATCATCGACACAGATTACGGTACCTTAAATACACTGTTGATGAAGCTTGGCATTATTGACCACGCTGTGAACTGGACTCCTACTGCCGGTGCTTATTTCGCCTGGGAAATTGCCTGCGGTATTTTTGTTACCATTCCATTTGTAACCTTTACCGTACTTTCCGGTCTGCAGAGTATTGATGCCAGCTACTATGAGGCAGCAGCCGTAGACGGAGCCAGTTACTGGCAGAAAATGTTCCAGATCACCATCCCGCTGGTACGTCCGAATCTTACCATCAGTACCATCCTGAACATTATCTACGTATTTAACTCTTTTCCGATCATATGGACCATAACCAAGGGTGACCCTGCTAACCGTACCGACACCCTGGTTACCTATCTGTACAAACTGGCCTTCTACAACGGCAAACAGGGACAGGCAGCAGCCGTATCTGTTATCGGCTTCCTGATTCTTCTTTTCTGCGCCAGCCTGTACATGGTTTCCGTACTGAAGAAAGGAGACGAATAATATGGCAAACACCAATGCTTCAGTTAAGAAAAAAAATACCAGAAACACAGTTTTGCGTGTATTGCTCTATGTAGTGATCATCGCCATCTGTCTGATAACTTTATACCCATATTTTGTAACTGTATGTACTGCTCTTAAAAGCCGCGCGGAAATCTTTTCCATGAATGGAACTATTTTCCCTGTTGAGGCCATCTGGTCCAACTTCACAGACGTATGGAAGCTGGCTCCCATGAGCAATTACATGATGAACTCCATTGTGATCGCAGGAGGCTCCACTCTTCTGGCTATGGTCTGCGGTATCCCAGCTGCTTATGCCCTGTCCAGAATGAAATTCAAAGGCCAGACTGCTTTTCTGGGATTTGTTATTGTCTCCCAGATGTTCGCACCGGTTGTACTTCTCATCGGTATCTACAAGGTTATGATGGCGTTCCATCTTACCAACAGCATTATCGGCCTGATCTTTATCAACGCAGCATTTAACCAGGCATTTGCTATCTGGCTGCTCCGCGGTACTTTCCTGAGCATCTCCCCTGAGATGGAGCAGGCTGCCACTATTGACGGCTGTAACCGCGTACATGCCCTTTTAAGGATCCTTCTGCCTGTTGCTGCACCTGGTATCGTTACAGCGCTTATTTTCGTATTTATCAACGCCTGGAACGAATATACAGTGGCACTGACACTGATCTCCACTGATACCTTCAAGCCTCTCACCGTTGGTATCAATATTTTCAACGGTTACAATATGATCGAGTGGCAGTATCTGTTTGCTGCTTCCCTCTATGCAATTGTTCCAGTTGTGATTCTGTTCGTCGGAATCGAAAAAAATCTGGTTGGAGGACTCACTTCTGGTGGTGTCAAGGGTTGATTTTTATTTTTTTCCAAGTATAATAGAGGAAGATGCGGACGCGAGAAAGGGTTGCCCAGGGCAGCCCTTTGTTCATGCCCCATAACTATTCAGAAGGCAGTATTCCGCCAGGTGTTTTTGTGAACATTGTTCACAGCTGCGGCGCGAAATCATACAAAGCATGTTACTGGTCATCCAGTAACTGTTTTATTGTGTACGGTAAAATTTCACATACGGAATAACCCCGATGATTCCGCACATTTCAGGAACTCTATACCGGAGATCACCGAATGATTCTTCTGTCCTGCTGACGAAAATTCAGCACATTTCACAGATTTTTTAAAATCAATGGTTTTGACCTTGACTTTTCTGTAGAATACTGTAATATTGATAGTGCACAACATCTAGTATGTAATTAAAGATTTAAACACAATATATGGAGGGATTTGAAAGAATGAGTACTGAGGTCAATGCAAACGTCATTAAACGAAATGGCGTGGAAGTTATTTTTGATAAGGCGAAGATCATCAACGCCGTTGAAAAAGCGAATGAGGAGGTTTCTAAGCTTCACAGGCTGAGTCATTACCAGATCACAGCGCTTGCTGATATGATTGCCACCCGTGCCCTTGAATCCTCCCACGCTGTCAATGTGGAAGATATTCAGGATATGGTAGAGACCGGCATTATGGAGATGCGCGGTTATGAGGTTGCACAGAAGTATGTGCGCTATCGCTACAAGAGAGAGCTTACCCGCAAGTCCAATACCACAGACGACAGCATCCTTGCTCTTCTTGACCAGATTAATGAGAATGCCAAGCAGGAGAACTCCAATAAGAACCCTACTATTAACTCTACCCAGCGTGATTACATGGCAGGCGAGGTCAGCAAGGACCTGACCATGCGTGTTCTTCTTCCTGAGGAGATCGTAAAGGCTCACGATGAGGGAATCATTCATTTCCATGATTCCGATTACTACGCACAACGTGAGCATAACTGTGACCTGATCAATCTGCAGGATATGCTCCAGAACGGCACGGTTATCAGCCAGACACTGATTGAGAAGCCTCACAGCTTCTTTACCGCATGTAACGTTACCACACAGATCGTCGCACAGGTAGCCAGCAATCAGTACGGCGGACAGTCCTTCTCTCTCGCCCATCTGGCTCCTTTTGTAGACATCAGCCGCCAGAAGATCCGCAACAAGGTAATCGAGGAACGTAAGGCTTGCGGTGAGCCTCTTGATGATGAGATCATCCAGAAGGTATCGGAACGCAGACTGAAGGATGAGATCCAGAGTGGTATCCAGACGATCCAGTACCAGCTGATCACTCTTATGACCTGTAACGGACAGGCACCATTTGTAACGATTTTCATGTATCTTGATGAAGTTCCGGAGGGACGCACCCGTGATGACCTTGCACTGATCATCGAGGAAGTTATGAAGCAGCGTATGCAGGGTGTTAAGAACGAGCGCGGTGCGTGGATCACACCTGCATTCCCGAAGCTGATCTATGTGCTGGATGAGGATAACATCCACGAGGATTCCAAATATTGGTACCTCACAGAGCTTGCAGCGAAATGTACTGCCAAGCGTATGGTTCCGGATTACATCTCAGCCAAGATCATGCGCCAGTTAAAAAACGGCAATGTTTACACCTGCATGGGATGCCGTTCCTTCCTTACCGTTGAGGAGAAACAGAAGAACCCGGACGGTTCCTACAAGTTCTACGGTCGTTTTAACCAGGGTGTTGTTACCATTAACCTTGTAGATGTAGCCTGCTCCTCAGACGGCGATTTTGATAAGTTCTGGGAGATTCTGGAGGAGCGCCTGGAGCTTTGCCACAGAGCACTCCGCTGCAGACATGAGCGTCTTCTTGGCACAGTTTCCGATGTTGCCCCGATCCTGTGGCAGTATGGTGCTCTTGCACGGCTTAAGAAGGGTGAGACCATTGACAAGCTTCTTTATGACGGCTATTCTACGATCTCACTTGGATATGCAGGTCTCCATGAGATGTGCATGAGAATGTACGGAAAGCCTCATACAGACCCTGAGGTTCGTCCGTTTGCGCTGAAGGTTATGCAGCGCCTCAATGACAAATGTGCCCAGTGGAAGGCAGCTGAGAACATCAGCTACTCTGTATATGGCACTCCGATGGAATCCACCACATACAAGTTTTCCAAATGTCTCCAGAAGCGTTTTGGCATCATTCCAGGAGTTACGGATAAGAATTATATTACAAACAGCTATCACGTTCACGTTACTGAGGAGATCGACGCATTCTCCAAGCTGAAATTCGAGTCTGAATTCCAGAAGCTTTCTCCAGGAGGAGCCATCAGCTACGTGGAAGTTCCGAATATGAAGCAGAATATTCCGGCAGTTCTCTCTGTTATGAAGTTTATCTATGATAACATCATGTATGCAGAGCTGAATACCAAGAGTGATTTCTGTGATGTCTGCGGATATGACGGAGAGATCCAGATCAAAGAAGACGAGAACGGCAAGCTGATCTGGGAATGCCCGAACTGCGGTAACCGCAATCAGGACAAGATGAGCGTTGCCAGAAGAACCTGCGGATACATCGGTACCCAGTTCTGGAACCAGGGACGTACCCAGGAGATCAAGGATCGTGTATTACATCTGTAATAAGTAATGGTTCCCGGGTTTTCTGTGAACTACGTTTACAGAACCTTATATAAGGTTACCACTGAACATAACACTCCGGACAGTTTTCTGAATTTCATAATTTTGATTTCTGTCCGGATTTTTTTGCATAATGGTATTTTACTATGAAAGTCCTGAATCGTGTTTGAAAAAGGCTTTCTGCAAGATGTGTGCATTTGATTATCAAGCACAGAAGGAAAAGAGGAATCAGTTATGAACTACGGAAACATTAAATCCTACGACATAGCAGACGGCACAGGCGTGCGTGTAAGCCTGTTCGTATCTGGCTGCAGGCACCACTGTAAGGGCTGTTTTAACGCACCTACGTGGGATTTTAACTACGGTAAGCCATTTACCCGGGAGACTCAGGATAAGCTCCTGGAGCTGCTTGCTCCGTCTTATATAGAGGGCTTCTCCCTACTCGGCGGCGAGCCATTCGAGCCAGAGAATCAGCCTGTTCTGACAGAGCTTCTGGAAGAGATCAGGCGTACCTTTCCGGATAAATCCATCTGGTGTTACAGTGGATATCTTTTTGACAAAGATATGGTTCCCGGAGGTAAGATCTACACTCCTTTTACAGACCGGATGCTTTCCTGCATCGACGTTCTGGTAGACGGAGAGTTTATTCAGGAATTGAAAAACCTCTCCCTTCAGTTCAGAGGGAGCAGCAATCAGCGAATTCTGCATTTAAAAGATGGTAAGCTTATTAAAGAAGGCCTGTGATACGGGTCTTCTTTTCTTATATCTGCATTCAAATAGTTGCATAAGTTTTTACATCTGGGTAACCAAAAATCCCCCTCCTGTCTAACAGGAGGGGGATTTTATTACACTTTATTTATTTTGCTTTCGCATATTTTGGTGTGCTGTAAGAAGAATAGATTGGAACACCTGCTTCGTTGTTTCCAACGGCGCGTACTTTGTAATAATACTTGGTTCCAGCTTTCTTGGAGCTCTTGTCAACATATTTCACTTTGGAGCCTTTTGTAATAGTTCCTACCAGTTTGTATCCGGAACCTTTCTTAGTGGAACGGTATACCTGATATCCGGTAGCTCCTGTTACTTTCTTCCAGCTGACAGTAATCTTGCCCTTTGTTGCTTTCGCTTTTGGACTGGTTGGCTTCGCGATCTTTGCTGTGGAAACTATAGCACTTGCAGATTTGCTTGCACCACTTGTATATGTTTCATCAGCAGAATCTTTGTACTCATAGGACTTACCATTCTTGTAAGCAATTACATAATAGTAATATTTTACTCCTGCTTTCGGTCCTTTGTACTCTGTGCTTGTTGCACCATTATAGGTGTACTTGATCTCGCGATCTGTAATAGTCGTTTCCTTCAGTTCACTAACGAATTTGTATCCGCTGACTGTTGTGGAATCAGCAACATAATTCGGGACAGTTGCACTGGAACCGTAACTATAGCTGTAAGAATTGCTGTCTTTGTTATATCTGTTCCAGGAAGAGGTGGTTCTGTATACACGATAGTAATCAGCACCTGCTACCGGATTCCATGTTACAGTAATACTTCCATCTGCTTTGTTTGCAACAGCTTTTACATTGCCAGGAGTTGCTAAAACAGGATTAACTGTTGCTCTGATTTCATTGCTGTATTCCTGTCCTCTGTATGCACGTACACGATAGGTTGTTTCCGTATCTGCTGCCGGGAATGTAATGGAAGATGTGGAAGCTTTCAGTGTCTTATAGGTTTCCCATGCACCAGTCTCTTCATTTCTCTTCTCAACCAGATAACCCTTTCCTGCATATACCGGCTGCCAGCTTAACTTCATCTTACCGTTTGCATAAGAAATTCTGTTAACGGTAGTCATCTCGAAGCTAAGATTTGCATATACACCTTCATCAATGTAATACTTGCTGTTTCCTACAGTCTTGTATGCTCTTACAAGATAGTAATAATCCATACCGCTCTGAAGCTTCTTGTCTGTATAACTGGAAGCCTTTGCACTTGTAGTCTTGATCAGTTTATACTTAGCAAAATTGTTGGTCATGCCAGCTGCTACAGTATCTCCAATAGAAGATCCTTCACATCTGTAAATCTCATATCCCTTAGCACCTTTGATCTTGGTCCAGGACAGTTTTACAGAAGTTGTGCTCTTAGGTGTTGCTTTCAGCTTCAGCGCACCGCCCCAGGTAGTAACCTTATTATAAGCCCATGCTCCATAAGTGGTCTTGCCTGTTTCGGAATCATAATAATATGGTCTTACTCTGTAAGTATAGGTAGTATCTGCTTTCAGTTTGGTGTTCTTATAAACGCTGTCTGTAGTTTTGGCAATTGTTTTATATTTCTTGCCATTCTTTCTCTGGATCTGATAGCCGGTAAGCCAGCTTTCTGATCCGCTTTCAGCGCTCATCTTTAAGGTAACGGTCTTAGCTGTGATAACATTTGTTACAGATATATTCGGCATACCAGCGTTAAATGATGCTGTATTTGTGTATGCACTGTATTTCTGTGCAAGTGTAGCTGCCTTATCATTTTTTACACGGGCACGCACATAATAGGTCTTGCCTGGTGTAAGTGATTCAAAGGAAAGTGTTGCCTTATTATTCTCACCAGAAATACAATCTGTAACCTTGTAATCATTTACAAATTCAGGTGATTCGGAATACCAGAATTCTACATCTTCTTCTTTTCTTACAGTTCCGTCATAGGAGAATACATAACCATCCGGTGTTTTCTCAACCAGCTTCAGGTTGCTGATCGCTGAAGTGGCTTTGGATACATTGACAGCTACTACATTGGAAGGAGTACCGTATTTCTTGTTTCCGCTCTTGTCTTTTACATAAGCGACAACTCTTACATAGGTTGCTCCTTCTTTTAATAAGGATTTACTCAATGTAAGTGCATCATCATCCTCGTAGTACTCATCTTCATCTTCATCATAGTAACCACTGGAAGAAGCGGTTACCCAGTCCTCTTCGGAAGGCTGTGCCTTATCTGTGTACTGGAGCTCATAAGAGTCGCCATCTTCCAGAACAGCGTCAAAACGGAATTTGAAGCTGTTTGCAGATTCTTTATACATTTCTAAGCCAGTTACATTCTTAGGTGCCTTTTCTGCATCTGTAGTGAAGGAGACAGCTGCAGGTTTCAGTTTTGCAACCTCTTCCTCTTCCGGTCTGTCTGCACTGCTCACTGCACGAACATAATAGGTTTTTCCAGCTTCCAGATTACCGTTGTTTTTGCTGATCTTCAGTTTCGCAGAACCAGCTGAGCCATCATAATAGACGCGGCTCCAGTCACTTGCCATAGTTGCAGTAGTAAATTCTGTGCCTGTTGCAATCTGATACCATACGCTGTTTAAATCAACCTTTGCACTGTATGTGAAATAATAGTAATTGTCGTCAGCTTTCACATACTGAAGATCGGTGATCGGCTGAAGAGCATCTACAGTAAATGCTGCGGACGGTGCTGACCAGTCGCCTTCTACTGTCTTTGTGACTTTCTTTCCGTCTGTATCAACGGTATAAGTGCGTACTGCACGTACCTGGAAGGTATAGGATTCTCCAGGAGCCATTGCCTTGATCGGATCGCCGTTCTCATCTCTTACGCGATCAAATGAAACCTTAGGATCTGTTGTATATGTATACAGATATTCGTCTTTAAGCTCTGACAGGGAAACACTTGGGAAATTACTGTAACCGACTCTGTAATAGGTCTTATCAACAGTTCCGTCATCCTTCAGAGAAGCTGAGCTCACGTATTCACGTCCGGCAGAATCTTTTACAAGGATTTCATAGCTGTTTACATTGTCAAGTGCATTCCAGCGCAAGGTTGGCTCACTGTCCTCTGTGTTTACGGTTACACCGGAAACAGCTGCAGGCTTCTCACTGGTACCTGCATCTGAAGCGGTTACTTTGTATGCAAATGCATTGGACCAGTCTCCGTATACTTCCTTGCCATCATCTCCGATCTTAACGGCACGAACAGAAAGATTATAAGTCTTTCCATCTTCAAATGCATAAACAGGCTGACCGGTAGCCGGGTAAATAACAGGTTCCAGAACTCCGTCTACACTTGTATAAGTGTTATAATCAGAGCCATCAAATGAATATCTGGTGCCGCTTACTCTGGTATAACGGACG
>ENA-OOZX01000729-OOZX01000729.1-human-gut-metagenome-genome-assembly--contig:-NODE-729-length-25994-cov-3.071321_pt1 | contig 25994 bp, 19 predicted proteins | sample MGYA00241048_ERZ501412 | MGnify/ENA primary metagenome ERZ501412 (study PRJEB25962, sample SAMEA2042518) | human gut metagenome | biome: human gut; feature: human-associated habitat; material: faeces... | reverse complement strand
CGAGCTGGTCATTTTTCCGAGATTTCCAAATGTTCCAGCCATTCAGTAGACCCTAAATAAGGGGCGGTTCCTTTGCATCACGCCGAGTGCTAATCCCGGCAAGTCCACGCTATACTACAGCGTTGGAGACAAGCGGACCAGTAGGCAGACTGTAGAGAATATGCAGGCCTGGACAACATATCGCATCTTACTTCCTGTTACATACCTTACCTCATCTCATGAGGAAAAATATCACACTAATACTCCAACTCCCCTTTTTGATCCCTCATTTTTGCCAGACCGTCCTTCTGAGTATGAGCAAATATATCTCACTCCTTCCCCAGATTTTTTGAAAACTGGAGCATGCCTTGGCGCTGTTTCCCAGTTCGAGCGTAAATCTCAGTTGACTCGGGCGATTCGGGAGTGGCTGGTCACCCAGATTCCCGCGAGAAATCGCGTTGTGTTTACGCTGGATCTACGTCTCCTAGACACATCAGATCTGGAAGCCTTTTCCAAGGGTATTTTTTACTATTTGGCCTATCGCGACGGAATGGAGCAGCTGTATCTGCTCTTGCGCCTTGTATTTCGCGATGAGTTGGCTCTTTGTGAATTTCTGCGCAGAGCTTCCATTTTTTACAGCCGTTCCGGGCAAAACCAGTGGCTTTCCAAAGTCCAGATGGCCTTCTGTGTCCCGAAAGACAAAAACTTACCCGTGTCCGAGCAATCCGCTCTTGAATCTGATATTTGGGTTATCCTCGCTGGCTCAAACCTCAATACAGCTTATGCCACAGCTATGCTCTTTTCCCACTATAATCTCCGAGGGTTTGAAACTTTACTTCCCCAGATCCGCTATTTTGTCCGCTCGCCGGAAAGCAAATTGACCTCACAAATACAGGCGCAGCCGCAGTTCCCCTTCGATCTAGTACGGGATTCTTCTGGTCAAAGTCAGTTTCTGCGGCATATGACAATCTGTCTGGAACGGGACCTTCAGGAGGAACCCTTTGGGTGCAAGATCCAAAACGCGCATTTACGCCTTGGTTCGAAAATCCATATCACAGATTTCTTCGAGGCAGAACTTTTGTTCTACAGCATTGGAAACACATACCGATTTGCCTATCTGATTGCAGAGGAGCTTATAAGTGAACTACTCGCTGTTGATGACGAATCTAGGTGCAAGGAATTAATCCTAGTCGGATACGAGAGTTACTCCTCTATTCTAGTAAGTCAGGTGGCCGAACTGGTCTCTCTCTCTCTCAAACAGAAGGGAAAAGCCCCCCCTCACATCATCCATATGCAGTACCTGCGGGAAGATGACGGTACAGAGCACATTTCTCTTATCAACGGGGAAATCACAGATCCTCAGTGTGAAAATACCGCCTGCGCCTTCATTTTGCCCATCGGGACAACCCTTTCCACGATCTATAAGATTCGCAACGTTTTGTTCCGTCAATTTGCGGATCAACTTACGGTGAATCTTATCAAGATGTTGCAAAGCTACGCGGTCATCGTCGTCGGGGATCGCTCAGAAGATCAACTCTCCAAATCCTATTGGTCCAGGAGCTCGTACAACCCCGCAACCATAGAACTAACCGCTGAGTCTGAAGCATCTTCACCCATCATCGTACACAATTTTATGGCCTTGCAAACTACCTGGTACCTTCCTACGCAGTGCCCTCTGTGCGGGAACGCAGCAGATGGACATCCAACGAACTGGGCCCACCCCTCCGCGCACATTCCCCTGATACAGACGGACAAAACATCCACCCTCCCCAATCTGATTTTCCCCCTTTACCGGGAGGGAATTCGAGGAATCTCTTTTCTGCTTGATCCTCAAACTTCCGAAACAAATCGCCAGCAGTTGACAAATCTGAAGGGACATATCCAGTATGGCCATATTTTTGAAGGCTCCAATCATTTTCAATTCTATATAGACTACATCGGTTTTTACGCAAAAGAGCAGGGCAAATGTCAACGATGGCTGGCGGACCTGCGCCATAGGATCGACGCCAACGCCTTCAACATCATTGTCTCCCCTCGATCCCGGAATGATTGCCTGTTTTTAAAAGATGTTGTGGATATCGTCTTTCAGCACAACCTCCGTTTGCTGTTCCTGCCGTTGGAGACGGTTTTCCGCGAGGATATCCGGGCCAGGTTCAGCTATATCACTACCGAATATCTCGCCGCCTGTGAGAGCGATCGAAAACCTAAAATCAACATCTATTATGTTGATTACACACTGGTGAGCGGGGCCATGCTGCAACGAGGCAAAAGCCTAGTCAATATGTTGCTGTCCGAAGTCGCTGCGCCGAACGTCAGCAATATCAGCTTGTTCCAAAAGGTCATTCTGTTGATCAACCGCAGCTCATACGATACTATTAACTCCATAATCCCAGATCCGGATCAGAATTTTATGGCCTATGCTACCCTCGCAGTTTCCACGTTCAATACACATCAAGGCCGTTGTCCTAGCCAAAATCCCCTCTCCGATCTGTTCCGCTTTCTCGACCGCGAGAGAGACATCAGTATGTCGGTGCTATCAGGGATGCTGGGCTTTTATCGTCTGGCAAAAGAGATGGAAAATGGTACCCTGCTGGAGCTACAAAAAAACTATATTGCGCAGTACGACAAACTCTGCTTCTATTTTAACCAAATCGCCGGTAGCCAGAGCTGCTGTCTAATCCATCAGCAAAACGGTAACAATCAGATTATTGCCCAGAGTCTGTGGAAAGACAATTTGGAGACGCATGACCAAATCCATGTGGTTTTGCGAGATGTCGAGTCGCGGCTTTCCCGCTCTTATCTCCACAATACAGTTATCCCGTGGCGACCAAGTAAAGCGTGCCAGGGCAACTACCATTCCGCTCTTGTTCTGACGCTCCGGATCCAGCGCCGACAAGACGTTTTCCAGCAGCAGAACATCTATATCGTTCTGCTCTTTCAGGATGATCCCCAGAGCAGCGGCATGACAAATAACATTTCTAGAGGACGATATGTCCTGTTTATGCGCCAACCGCTGCAGCAACTGCTGGAACGGGATCTGTACGCACTGCACCATTTCCGTATCACCTACCAGGATGTGTTCCCTTTGTCCAAAAGCGGATCGCCAACGGCGCACGACGAGGAGCGTGACAAAGCGCACGACGAGAAGCGTATTAAGGAGTGTATGACCCTACTGCACCTGACGGATCTGCACATCACCGCGCAATCAAAAGAGCAGATTTTAAAGCTGATCGGCGAACAGGCTGCTGAACTGAAAAAAGGGAACCCTGATCTTTTGCTCATTACCGGTGATGCAGTCCAAAGCAACAGCACCGCAATTGACCTAGAGCGCAACTATCAGGCCGCCAGAGAAGTCATCCAGGCCCTCGCGGTGCTGCTCTGGCCCAATACAAGCGAGGACGGTGGAGATGCCGTGCGTCCACGCCCTGATTGGCGAAAACGCATCGTTATCATCCCCGGCAATCACGATTACGCTACTATGAATGAACTGTCCGCTACCCACATTTTGCGGACCACAAGCGGAGGCACTCCGGTTCTGAAAGATGGTAGCCCCATGTCAAGGTATTCCTATTACATTCAGTTCCTCCAGGAGCTGCTACAAGTGGATATGTCCGTCTCCATTCGGAATGGATTAAATCAAATCCGTGAATATTCTGAATTGTGTATTCGAGTTATCGCATTGAACAGCGTAGCAGAGGTGGGGCCCCTGCGGAACAACAAGGTCCAGCTTGACGAGGCGTACATCGAGCGACAGCCAGACGTGGTACCCGACGCAAACGGATACTTCAATATTTGTATGGCGCATCACACCGTGTACTACAGGCCGGACTATGTGGCTGATCGCTACTATGAAAAGGAAATGAACCCCCGTATCATTTCTCAACTGAAGGAAATCATTAGAGTTTGTGCCGATGGGCAGCAGAAAATGGTGGACCTCCCCAGCGATCGGGATAGAATCAAAGTTGAAACACAGGAAAGACTGGATCTTTTGCTGAATCAAACTTCATATCAGATATTGGGAAAGTATCATAAAGGCTCCGCTCTATATTCTGATATTGAGTACCTCAAGGAACATTGGAGTATTTTAACAAATGAGCGCTGTCAGCAGATTATTTCCGACTTTTCTCTGCACGAGGCGATGTCGGCACGGGATTACGGTGCCTACACTGAAAGATTGACCAAGCTGGCAAAAAAATACCCCATCCACATTATGCTTGGCGGTCACACCCATCAGGCAGGCCAGACAAGCGATAGTTTTTGTTTTCATGGGCCTCGGTTTTATTATGGTGAAAAATACCCGACATTATATTTTGGACGACTCATCCTCAAACGCGGCGAGGAGCTGCCTTGGATTCCGGATCACTATGAATTCTTTCCCGATAATCAGCTCAAGGAGACACTGAAAAGTGATCAGCCTCCTATTAACATTTTCACTCAACCCAAGTAAAGATGGCCTTTCCCAGAAAAAACGGCTTTCAAACAGCTAAAATTTCTTACCGCCGAGCATATTACTTTTTTCAAATAAGTCCTAATCTTTCCTGTAGAGAAAGTTCGAGAAGTTAGGCGATGGAGCTTTTCTTCAGCCTGAGTGCCCCGGTCCATGGACCGGGGCACTTTTTGTTACCGCCGGCCCTATTATGTTCCGCAAGGCCAATCTGACTGTCCTCTTTCCCATCCTCAACAAAAACGACTCGTTAATATCTGTGTGAGTTGCTCTTGCATATTTATGTGCATAATCCACATGACATATAGGGTCTATGCCCTTCTCCCAGATTTGTGGACCAGGATATGGGGATCCATACTCTTCCGACGACCTCTCGATGCTTCTAATCTGCTGAAGCTGAATTATTACTCAACTCCCGCAGTCCCACAAAAAAGAACGTGAGAAGATATATAAATGCCATGTATCTGTCGGAGAAGACAACAATTATCATAGACCGTCATACTCTTGAGAGCCTCATTGCCCTGAAATTTCTGATATCATTCTCTTTTTAGGGTGCTTTCACACGGAATCCATCTCCGTTACTCTCTCCTATATTCCCGTCCTAATGTAAGGCACTCTGCCAAAGCGTGGAGCTGTCAACAGGTACAGTGAAAATGGGGAGTAATAGAGGATTCATGATGTAGGACAATAAACTACATCATGGGATATTATTATGGTGATTGCTCTGGAACACGCCGCAAATATAGATGGTATATGTCTCAATGTGGAAGATAATGACATGAACTGCGGAACATTGCCGCAAAGCACTATCTGCAGACCACAGCGAAATACCATTGGACAACACAGGATTGTATCAGTCTGGGCGGCGTACCCTATATCGTTCCTCACTCCGTCTCCACATCAGTTCTGCAGGTAACCACCGGAGGTCTGCTCAGGTAGGCTCTTTCGGACAAGCCACATTCCATCCTATTTTATTCAATAAAATTGATAAATGGCAGCTTATATTTTTGTGAATTTTTAAGGCTGTGCCTCCTTTTTGCCCAAGGTTTTCCTGGCTTCACTCACATTAAGTATACTCTAATACATATTATTAAAAATTACACTCATTGAATCAAAGTGCCAGCAGATAGTTATCCACCGTCACATCACACCGCCAATGGCTTAGGTGAAAGATGCTCACTGCCATAACAGCCAGGCGGTCGTACTTGACGGGCAACCCATGTGTGAGAGCCAGCCGGCGATTGTTGTCGCGGATATAATAATTGCCCTCCACCTGCTTGGGATTCCATCGCTTGCTGCACAGGCGATTCCAGCGGCGGTGTACCTCTCTTCGGTGAGCTGCGCCCGGTACCAGGGGCGCTCTTCAGACGCGCCAGGTAGTCGTGATAGGCCCGCTGAGCCCTCACCGCTCGGAGATGGTACAGGTCGATCTTATTCTTCATCTCTTCGTCCGAGAAGACCCTGTCTTCAGAACCATCAAAGAAGCTGAGGACGAAGTTCACATCCTCCTGTGCGATGCGCTGCTCCTGGTACTTGCCCCCTTTGGTTACCCTGCCAGCACATTTATGAGCCAGAGGCCTTTTGGTATCACAGGTAAAGCAAAGCGGCGAAGGATGTGGTCCTTCGCCGCTTTTAAGGTACTTTTATTTTACTTACCACTTGTCCAGCTCAAAGGCTTCGACATCATTGTCGCGCCCACCAGCATAGGAGCTGTAATAGAGGGTGGAGCTGCTGCGAATCACAGACTTATAGGTGTTATAGGCCTCTTCATCGTTCAGCTCTCGAATGGAGATGGTCATGCAGTGCGAGGCCCCGCTGGTTCTGCAGAGGAACACGCGACCATCATACCAGCGCAGAACGCTGGGATACTGGGAACCGCCATACTCATAGGCTTCCTGGAGCAGGACACTCTTCATGCCCATGTATGCGTCATCAGACTGGGTGGGATATGCAATGTCTAGGACCGCCTTGGCGACCTTTCTTCCAGCATACTTATACGCCGAATAGTCCGTCAGGCCCTGGCCTTCAATAGTCTGTTCATAGAGGGTAAGGGTCATCACCTTACCGGATGCAGCCTGGTACATTTCAAGGACAATATTTCCTGCATAGGTATCCTTGTATTTGAGAGCCTGACCACCATACACGCTGGTAGTTTCGCTCCACTTGCCGGTAGCCTTGACCGCAGCAAAAATCTCGTCCAAGGTCTTGCCCTCAGTAACAGGGGTAGCAACCTCAGCCGCCTCCGTCCAGCCGGCACGCACGAACATGGTGGCGGCCTGTGCCCGGTTCAGGAGAGCCTTGGGCTGGAAAGTTAGTTTGTCATCGATACCTACGGTAAGACCAGCTTTGTATGCCTGCCATACCGCCTGCTGATAGTCTGTATCGATGTCAGCATAGTCAGGAATATCGCTGGGCAACAGAGTATTATTGGGGGTAGCGTTGGCGTTAGGACCAGCACCAAGACCGGTCATCAGCATATAGTAAGCTAGCTCTCGGGTGCAGGGTACTGCGTAGTTGTCGGCCGTGATGTCGCCCTGACTGGGTAGGCACTTGAGGGTATTGATGCAGTAGTCCACTGCGCCGTAGGCCCAGTAGCCGTTCTGGTTCTTCTGAGGCGCACCCAGAGCGGAACAGATGATGGTAGCCATTTGGTCGATGTTGAAGTTATCATCGGGGCCAAAAACGCCGCCGCCGTAGCCGGCGATTAGGCCGCCTTCGGCCATCTCGTTGATGAAGCCGGAAGCCCAGTGGGTACTGGGAACATCATTAAAGCGTCCGGCAGCAGCACGGGCAGGCAATACACCCACGCATACAGACAACGCAAGGCATACACTCAGAGTTCGCAGATGTTTTTTCATTGTGAACCTCCCTCTATGTTTTGTCCGGATGAAATTATATCATGAAGTAACAAAAATGCAAGTTGATGTAGCTTGCTATGTATCTTCTGTATCTCTTGTATTCAATCGGCTATACTATGGTTGAACTATTCGGAATTTCCGAATTGTTGGTTCAGTCGAACGTCCCTTATTCCCCATTGAGAGGAACCTTGTTCTCGCCAGCATTCCACAATCGATGAATGGGCCGGTTCCTCTTGATGCCATGGAAAAAGGGTGGCCGATTCTTCGACTACCCTTTCATGAGCCTGTTTTATTTTAAATTGGTATTCTTTTTATGATCCAGATCGTAACAGCTATCTGATTTTTGCTGCCATGGTGTGTCAGGATGGCATGTCCAATACAATCAATTATTTTCTTGAAATTCAATCGAAAAAAACATCAGCGGTACGGCAGAAAGACAGAAAACTGACTGCCTGCACGATCGGAAGTCACCTTAATCCAGCCGCCCTGTGCCTGAACAATCTTCCGGGCCAATGGAAGTCCCAGGCCCACTCCGTCCACCGCCTGCACACTCTGGCCGCGGTAAAAGCGTTGAAAGATCTTCGGGATTTCTTCAGGCGGGATTCCACATCCAGTGTCGGAAATGTTGATGCGGCAGTAGGTCTCATAGCTTTCCACGGTAAGGGCCACCCGTCCCCCTTGCGGGGTATACTTGACCGCGTTGTCCAGGACGTTGAAGATGGCCTCTTCCGTCCACTTCGGGTCACAGCACACCGCAATGGGGGCCTGCGGCGGCTGGATCGAGACTTCGATTTTCTTCTCCTCTGCCGCCTTGCGCACCTGCAGCGCGGCGTTGAGCACCAGTTCCTCCACATCGTTGGCTTGGGGCTGAAGGCGGATGCTCCCGGACTCCAGCCGGGAGAGCTTGACCATGCTGTCCAGCAAAAAGTCCAGCCGTTCAAGAGCAAGCTGCATCCTGCTTCCATACTCCTGCCGCTGCGCCGAGGACAGCTCAGGCTGGGACAGAAGGGACCCGTAAATCTGCAGGGTTGCCACCGGCGTTTTCAGCTGGTGGCTCAGGTCGGACACCAGGCTCTGGATCTCATCCCGGTCCCGCTTTGCCTGCCGGTTCAGCCCCGCCCAGATGGAAGCCAGCCGTTCCACCTGCTGCTGTAGCCGGGAGAGAATGGTATCCTCCAGGGGCGGGAAAACGGGATTCTCCCGCAGCTGGGTCAGCTGGTCGATAAGGTCAGAGAGCTGCCCCACCAGTTCCCGCATATAAGCTCCGGCGGTGCGGTAGAGCAGGACCTGTACGGCCAGACAGACCGCCAAGAACAGGGCCACCGCCCAAGGCATCAAATTTGATTTTAAAGAAAAGACGGCGAGCAGAAGTCCCAGCCCGCTTAGGGCCAGGATGGCCCACAGGAGGGCCGCCCGCAGTTGGTATCGTCTCATAGCATCTCCCCAAAGGTGTAGCCCAAGCCGAACACTGTAACGATATAACGGGGGTTGCGGGGGTCCGGCTCCAGCTTCTGTCGCAGACGGCGGATGTGGACGCTGAGGGTATTTTCATCCACAAAGCTGCCCTCCACATCCCAGATCTGTTCCAGCAACATGGTCCGAGTAAGCACCCGGCCACGGCTGCGGGCCAGCCGCTCCAGCAGCTTCCACTCGGTGGCGGTAAGGCGGATGGGCGCACCCTGCCGCCGCACGGTCTGCCGGTCCAGGTCGAGCTCTAAATCCTGATAGCGAATGATCTGAGAGGCCCCACCAGTTCTGCGCAGCACAGCCAGCACCCGCTGGCGCAGTACCTCCGGGGCAAAGGGTTTTGTTACATAGTCGTCCCCGCCCATCTGGAATCCCCGGACCACATCTTCGTCGGCGTCGTTGGCGGTGAGAAAGATGACGGGAGTGTCCCGTGCCTGCCGGAATCCGGTACACAGGTCCAGGCCGCTGCCATCGGGCAGACGGATATCCAGCAGACACAGGTCAAAGCGGACAGCCTGCCAAAGCTTCTGGGCCTGGGCGGCGTTGTGGGCCAGCGCCACAGCATGGCCGTCCTGCTCCAGGGTGGACTTTACGGCCTCCCCCAACAGAACATCATCTTCTACCAACAAAAGCTGGGCCATAGGTACCTCCTAAAAACAGGTCAGCTGGTCTCCCGCAGGCGCTGAATCACCGGTTCCCGGGAAGAGATCCGGTAGGCCAGGGCGGAAATGCAGGGACACAGCACCAACAGGGCCAGTACCAGTCCCGCCACCAGCCTGGGCGGCCACACAAAGGAGAAGGCCAGGACCCCTGTGTCGATGTGTGTGTCGGAAAAGGCGGCCCACAGGATGCCGCAGCCCGCCAAGAACAGGACGGAGGACAAAACGGCGTAGATGCTGCCCTCCCACATGACCATGGCCCGCAGCTGCCGGTGGGTCATGCCCAGGCTCTCCATCATGGCCAGCTCTCGGCGGCGGGTTTGCACCGAGGTGGCCATCACATTCACATAGTTCATAAGTCCCATCAGTACCATCAGGACGCACACGCCGTTACCCACCAGGGCCACAGCCTGCTGATTGCGGGCATAGTCAGCCTGGATCTGAGCGGTGCTGTAATAGTCAATGGAAAGAGGCGCCGTGGCGATGATCTCCTGGATAGCTTGATCCAGGGCGTCCAATTGGCCCTCCTGGGCGTTTATTTTCATTTGGATGATGTTTGCATCCGGATTGATCCGGTCCATCCCGGCCTGACTGACCAGAAGCGGCGGCACATACGCACCGGACGTCATGCCAATCTCAGTCCGGAACTCAGGGTCCAACACCCCGCCGATCTCAAAGGACTGAAGCTGGCCCTGCTGGTCCCGGATGGACAGTGTCTGCCCGACCAGGACGGTGAGATCCACAGGCTGGTCTATAAACTCTCTCATCCAGTCATGGACTAAAACGGTTTCCCCTGCTGCAAAGGCGTCTATGTCCACCGGTTGTTCCGCAGTCTGATTATACTCCTCCAGCGCAGAAATGCCCATTGTTATAAGCTCCCCGCTGTCAAATTGACCGCCGCTTGCCAGATATTGCTCCAACTTTGCCTGAATCTCTTCCGGGTCTGTGTCGTCCTTCCACCTGGCATTATTCTCCACATAGGGCAAAAGGGTGGGCGGCTCACAGAGCAGATAGAACTCGCTTCTCCGGTCAATTTCTATTTCCTCAATGCCATCCAGCTGGGTTATGGCCACCATGGCAGGCTGGTTGAGATTTTGTGAGATAGGGAATTCCTCCCCAGGGTCACTTTCAGCAGGGGAGTCGCTGGTGTCCAGCACAATATCATAGCCATCGGTAGGATAGTCCGGCATGTCCAGATGGAATACACTGTTCACCGCCAGAATGAGCACCGCCCCCAGGGTGAGGGAGGCAAAGACCCGGACAGTCTGCTTTTTCTGACGGAACACGTTATGCAGGGCCATGGAGCGCAGCCCGGTGCGCCGCACCACCTTCCCATGGTGTCCTCCCGGCAGTCCGGTATAGGACAGGGCCTGCATGGGGGAGATTTTCCCCGCCAGACGGGCCGGTTTCCAGCTGCTCAGAATCACAGTCAGCGCCGCAAACAGAATGGTGCCTAGGAAGATAACGGGATAAAAGGTCACTGTACGGGGCATGGCGGACATATTGTCGTTGGCCAGCGTCTCCAAAACACTGGGGACCACCCCCAGGCACAGCAACATGGACAAGAGCAGACCGGGAATCAAACCGGTAAGGGCTGCTAAAACGGCTTTGGCCCGCACCAGGGTGCGCAGCTGCCGCGGCGTGGTTCCCAGGGTCTTCAGCATCCCGTAAAATCGAATATCATGCTGGACGGCAAGGGACAGGATATTGCTGACAAACAGGTAGCCGCCCACCAGAATAAGCAGGGTGGTGAAACCCAACAGGCCCACAATATTTTCCGTAGGAACCGCGGAGCGCTGGGCCGTAGAAACCCAATATTGTGCTTCTGTGAGGGAAATCTGTTGCAAGGCATCCCAGGTCTCTTCCCCAGACCAGCACACCCCCAGCTGGCATCCATCCCAGCCCCAAAACTCCGGATAGATCTCCCTGGCTCCGGACTCCGATCGGAGCACCCGGTCACCCGCTGTGTAGTCGGTAAACCAGCCGCTCAGCTGGTAATCCTGGCCTAGGTGGATGGTCATGCCTACCTCTGGCTTTTCGATGCCCAGCTGCTTGAGCGTTCCCGTGGACAGCATCACCTCCAACGTGTCCTGGGGGTAGCTTCCCACCACGTTGGAGAGCATGGGGAGAATGAGATGCTCCCAGGCCGCCTCGTCGTAATACCAGTGATCTAACGGGATATTTCCTCCCAACACACTGGGGCCAGACTCGCCGCCCAGCAGCATCTCTACCCCCACTACCTCCACTCCGGGGGTGGCTTTGATCTGCTCATACTGCTCCTGGGTTGGGTTGTAAAGGAGAGCATCGGTCACCCCGTCCACCCGGTCCATCATGACCTGATAATTGCGGAAGTAGTTGACGCCGATGGTAAAGATGGAGAAGAGCATCACGGTAGAGAGGAAGGCGGCCAGGGCTGTGAGCAGATGTCGGCCCAGGTTGGCCTTAATGCTTCGTCCGGCCAAGCGCCAAAAGAGGCGGCGGTTATGGATGCGGAACATGGTCCCCCTCCTTCCCCAGGATGCGTCCGTCCTCAATGTGGAGGATGCGGTCGGCCAGCTGGGCCAGTTCCTCGTTGTGGGTGATCATGATGAGGGTCTGCCCAAACTTCCGCACCGAGTTCTGGAGCAGCAGTGCCACCTCCAGTCCGGTTTTGCTGTCCAGGTTTCCAGTAGGCTCGTCGGCCAGGATCAGGGCCGGCTTTGTAGCCAGGGCCCGGGCAATGGCCACCCGCTGTCGCTGTCCGCCGGAGAGCTGGTCTGGCATGGCATGGCGCTTCTCCTCCAGCCCCAGGGCGAGAATAATCCCGTCCAGAAATTCCTTGTCAGGCATCAGGCCGTCCGCCTCCAGGGTGAAGGTGATGTTCTCATACACGTTGAGCATGGGGATGAGATTGAAGTTCTGAAAGACAAAGCCGATGTTTCGACGGCGGAAGATGGTGAGCTGCTCGTCATTGAGTTTCCCCAAGTCGTGCCCCCGCACCCACACTTCACCAGAGGTGGGCTTGTCCAGCCCACCCACCAGATTCAGAAGGGTGGACTTTCCGCTGCCGGAAGTACCTACAATGGAGACAAACTCACCCTCTTCTACCGTCAGGGAGACGTGGTTCAGCGCGTGGACGGCATTGTCTCCGCTGCCGTATGTCTTACACAGATCTTTGGTAACCAGAATCGCCATAGAAATCCCTCCCATGTGGTGTTACCAGTAGGATACCACAGACTTCTTACGATTTGGTGACGGCACGCAACATCATTCGTTGGACATCAGTATGTATGCCGCAAGACGGAAGAAATCCCGGAACAGGCAATGTCCAAGTTGGACATTGAACCAAGAGCGAGCCATATGGGTGCGTTCGATGGCTTCAACAAGGGGCAATTTCCCCGCACTCTGGCTGGTATTGGCATATGTGACCGGGTCTCTCAGAACCCAAATACCTTCTTACGCAGCGGCAGATTGCCCAGGACCGCCAGATACCGCCGCAGGAACACGGTGCAATCTTCTTCCTGTTCTGCCATCTGCTTCAGGAACCGAACTGCGGCTTGCACCATAGGTGACTCACCATGGGCCATGAAATCGTAAAACATCTCCCGGAACGCAAAGAGAGAGCGGTACCGCTTCTGAATGTAGTCCAGCGTCCCGATGAGCAGCTCCAGCAGCTCGGTGCCCTGCATTGCTGTCTCTTCCCGGGCCAGGGTCTCCAACGAAGACCGGCACTGGGCAAGCCAGGCATTCATCTCGTCAGAAAAACGGACATCCCCGTCCGGCCGCCACCACCAGGCCCGGTCGTCATCCGAGCAGTGCAGAAACGACGCGGTGTCCACCGGGGCAACCGGTTCCACCGGCTGGCAGCCCAGATTCCAGAAGGAGCGCGCATCCCGAGCGGAGGGACGCAGTTTCTCCAGCATGGCCCAAAAATCCTGGTCAAAGGCATCGGCAAGCAGCTTTGCCGTGAGCTCTACCGGAAGCAGGGGGGCCATACCGGTAAAGCACCGTTGGGGCCGTGCATTTTCCGGAAAATGCGACAAGTCTCCGGCGTTTAGTGCAGCAATCAACTGCTCCAGCAGTTCTGCATCCGGATTCTCAGATGCCGAAACCGCCTCGTTCAGCGCCTTTTCGGCACCGATCATGCAGTCCAAAACATTAACGGTATCCGGTTCACTGGAAGAGGACTGTATCAGCTGCTTCCATTCCGCCTCGTGCTCTGCACGGGTGACCGTCAGGTAAATGAGCATTCCCAGAGGGTCGACGGCGGTACCGACGGGTAGCAGAGACAACAGGTCATCATCCCGCCGGTAGTTGGGCAGCAGCTGGTAGATACGCCAGGGATCGCTGACCCGGCGGTTATCATAGCAGCTCCCAAACAGATAGTTCAGCCAGCCGATGATCTTCCAGGCGTCGTAAACATGGTCGTCCCCATTTGCAATGCCAAACGTATCCGTGTAAAACTCATAGAGTACATAGACGGCGGAGCAGACCAGGTTGAACTGCCGCCGGCCCACTTTGTTGGTATGGAACCTACAAGTGACAGGCTCATAGCCTGCGCTCTCCCAGCTATCCTGTTCAAAGTAGTTATAGCAAAACGGGATGATATCTTTCCCCGGCAAAGCCTGCGGTGGCTTCAGCAGCCAGACCCGTTTGCCGAACAGACGGACATCCTCCAGGTCCAGCATTCCGCCCTGATCCAGAATCGTCAGGACCCGCTGGGTGAATTCTTCCCATTTTTCTTCCGGAATCGTTGGATCCCCAAAGTAATCCAAATACGTGCCCATGTGTTTGCTCCTTTCTAAATCTGGTTGTATTCAACTCAATACCTTTCTTGAGGTGATTACGACACCTCCTGCCAGAGAAGCAATAAATGCGTGGGACCGAAATATTCCGATCCCACGCATTATAATTTGTCGTGGATCTGCTATTACTATCCTTGTGTTTGGTATCGCATTGTTTATCACACGGCCTTAGGATCGATGCCAACCTCTTCCCAGGTGAGCAGAGACAGGTGATAGGGCTGTCCGGTGGGATCCCGATAGCTGTCATTCAGGGCACTTACCAGGTTCTGTACCTCTCGGGGGTGGTTCCTTGCTACCAGGATGCCCCGGCTCAACGGGCGGCCATCCACGGCGCAGCCGTCCCAGTACATCCGAAGCTGGTACAGATCCAGGGCCTTGCTGGGACCCTTCTTGGATTCGTACACCTCTGTTTGATCCCCGCGGCTGACGAACAGATCCATCTTCACTCTCAGGTTGAGGGAGCAGTAGGTATTCTCCTCCAAAGCCGTCCGCATCACATCGGGCTCCGCCCGCTTTCGCTTTCCAGGGCCCGGGTCAGCCGTTTCTCTACGCTCTCCTGGGGGGAGGCGAGGGCCACATTGGCCCGGAGCCAGGCAAAGAGTTTCTCCAGTCGGGGGTCCCCATCCCGAAAGCCGGTCTTGGTGGGCCTGGTAGGGGGGAAAGCCCCGGCCCCCTCCGCAGTCAGCTCCACCACAGCCAGGAAGTGGTTGCGGCTGGGATGGGGCTGTTTAATCCAAATGCGTTTATCCAGACCACGTTCCATGACTCGTCCATTACACCGGATCTCCACTCCGCTGGACTCCATGTTGCCCCGGTAGTAAATGTGGTTATCCTTGTCCGCCCGAATCAGGCCCCAGCGGCAGTTCACCGTCACCGGCCCGCCGCCTAGATCCAGCACGGTGGGGGGAGTTTCTTTGAAACAGTTCGGGTCCCAGGTTGGGAAAACAGGCTCCACGGGATAAACATGGTCCCCAACCACCACAGCCATCTCCATCTCTCCATTCCCCAGGATGGGGGCATAAGTATAACCCAGTTCCTCAAGAAGAATGTCCACCAGGACCTCAAAGGGCTTGTCCGTCCTGTCTCCGGCAGGGCGGAGGGTGGCAAAGAAGTCATGGGTGCAAGTAAAGGAAACGGCGGTGCCAGTAGGACCTAGGAGCACGCCACGGCCCGGCAGATAATAGCCCGTCATGGGGTCATCCCCAAGGCGGTAGGGCCCCCGCACCACCAGATGGCGGTCTTGGGTATTGTCCTCCGGCGTACGGCTCTGGATGCTCCAGCTGCCGTCCTCACAGGCGCTGGCCAAAGCGTGCTTGAGGCCCATGCCGTGTTCGTTCAGGGCTGTCGCGCCGCCGGAGCGGCTGCCCAGGGTGAGGGCGGCGTGGATGTCCCGGATGCCCGTGCCTGTGTCTACCACCGAGACATCCACAAATTCCTCCCACTGACGCAGTCGGATCTCCACCCGGCGCTGGTCCGGCTTGGTGGCCCGGAAGTTGGAGAGGGCATCGTCCACAAACTCATTGATGATCTCGGGGAAACGCTGGAAGTTGCCGGAGATGGAACGCCAGAGTTCATGACCATTGGGGGCGTTGTGGATGGCAAAATGGGTTTCTTTCATAAGTATAGATCCTTTCTTGAGGGCCGTTGGCCCTGTATTGGGAAAATAAAACACCGTGCAGGGCGGGCCTACACGGTGTTCCCAAAAGGATCAGGAGTGGTCCGCATCCTTACCCCAGGGGTCCTCTTGCCTTTCCTGGGCAAAAAGGGTATACTATCCCTGCGGTGCGGACACAGTCCGTTGTGTAGGTGGCACATTCACCTGCGCAGGCGTGGGGGAGTTGCCGCTCTCTCACGCTGCTGCTGTTTTATTTTCTGATCTGATTATAATATGCATGGGCCCATTCATCAATTCACAAACCTTACAAAGATCCTGCAAGAAATTTGTATAGATTCATGTGCCCATTCCGTTTTGATTATCTTGCCTTGCTTTGCGCGATAACGTATACTGAACCTGTGGAGGGGATTTGAGTGGCAACCTCAGAGGCTAAATTGCGCGCGAATAAAAAACACCAGCAGGAAAAATTAGAAGAAATCAAATTTCGTGTCCCCAAAGGTGAAAAGGTGCGAATCCAGACCTATGCCGCTGCCCGAGGGGAGTCTACCAACGCATTTATTTATCGAGTTGTCAAGAACGCCATGGAGGACGGAGAGAACACATAAAATCTCTTTTCTACTGCTTATTATCGAACCGAGAACAGAGCCAGGACCCGGATGTTTTGAAATCCAGGTCTTGGCTCTGTTTTTAACATCGCTGCACGGGTTAATTTCAGTGTTTCATTACCATCTATATAATGCGTTCTTATTCGTTACCTCCATATAGGTTGCTGTCTATGCACTAGTCATCCGCCGCCTTGATATCCCGCGGCAGAGTCTTGATGGAGACATGACTGTTCACCTTACCCAGTTATACCAGTATCGGTATCATAAAGTTTACTGAAAGAGCTTCCTTGACTTGCAGCCTGTATAATCTATGTTATAATAGACATAGTAACATCACACTAAAGGGGAAGTGAAGGATGAAAGACCAGCCGACCAAACGATATGTTATCTACTCCCGGAAATCCAAATTTACCGGCAAGGGTGAAAGTATCGAAAACCAGATTGAATTGTGCCGCCAGTATATCGCCGCCCATTACAGTCAGGAGGAGGCAGATGCCGCCCTAGTGTACGAGGACGAGGGCTTTTCGGGTGGCAATCTGGAGCGCCCCCAATTCAAGAAGATGATGAAGGACTCTCAGGAGACCCCCTTTGCGGCCATCGTGGTCTACCGCCTTGACCGCATTAGCCGCAACATCGGCGACTTTGCCGAGCGCGCAGAATTCGACGGTGAGCACGGCATCATGGTGTACAACCGCTCGCTCCAGCGTCCCGGCAAGGCAAACCAGATCCGCCCCATGGAGGAATGGATCGTGGCGGTGGGCAAGCATCCCGGCATCATCGCAGGCGGCGATTGGGTGCGGGTACAGGCCATGCTGGATGTGAACAAATCCAAGAGCTACCGCAGACCCCGCAGCAACGTGGCACCGCTGTCACACTGCAGCTCGTCCAACTCCACATGAGGAATGTCATATTCCTGCGCCAGCCGCCGGGCCAGATACGTTTTCCCGCTGCCGCCGATGATGCGGAGCTTCATATCCGGCCCTCCTTGCCTGTATCAGCACGCCCCGGCATGAGAAAAGACACGGCAGAACTCTGCCGTGTCTTTTTGCACATTTTGTTCCCGATGCGGAAACTTAGTCCACCATGCTCTTCAGGTTCTCAGAGACAGTGATGGGGGCAGCGGTAGCGGCCTGCACCTGCTCCACGGTGAACTCGGGGTTGATCTCGGTCATGAGCAGACCCTTGTCGGTCACTTCCAGCACGCACATCTCGGTGATGATCTTGTTGACGCAGTGGGAAGCGGTCAGGGGCAGACGGCACTTCTCGAAGATCTTGGGGTTGCCCTTGGCGGTGTGCTCCATGCAGACGATGCAGTGCTTAGCACCCACGCACAGGTCCATAGCGCCGCCCATGCCGGGCATCTTCTTGCCGGGGATGATCCAGTTGGCCAGATTGCCCTGGGCATCCACCTCCAGAGCGCCCAGGAAGCAGGCGTCCACATGGCCGCCGCGGATCAGGCCGAAATTGGTAGCGGAATCGATGAAGCCGCCGCCGTACGCCACGGAAGCAACGCCGCCGCCGGCATCGATGACGTGGTAGGGATCATAGTTGGCGTCGCCCTCTTTGGGGGTAGCGCCGGCGGAAACGATACCCAGCTCAGCGTGGATGATCAGCTCCACATCCTTGGGCAGGTAGTTGGGGATCAAGGTGGGCAGGCCGATGCCCAGATTGACGACATCGCCGTTCTTCAGTTCTTTGGCGCAGCGCTTGGCGATAAAGCCTTTGATCTCGGACTTTTCCATTACTTTCTATCTCCTTCCACGATGTAGTTCACGCACATACCATAGGTATGAACGTTCTCGGGCTCGATCTCGCCCACGGGAACCAGATACTCGGTCTCAGCGATAACGGTGTCAGCGGCGGTAGCCATGACCACGTTGAAGTTCCGCATGGTACCCTTGTACCAGCAGTTGCCGTACTCGTCGCACTTGTAGGTGCCCAGCAGGGCGAAGTCGGCGTGGATGGGCTTCATCAGCAGATAATCCTTGCCGTCGATGGTTTGACGGCCCAGGCAGAAGGGGCTGTCCTCCACCAGAGTATCGACGCCCACGGGGGTCAGGACGCCGCCCAGACCGGCGCCGCCGGCACGGATGCACTCGGCCAGAGTACCCTGGGGCAGCAGATTGACCTCCAGAGTACCCTCGGTGTTCTGCTGGCCCACCTCGGGAGTCATGCCCACGTGGGTAGCGATCACACGCTTGACCTGATGATTGTGGATCAGCTCGGCAATGCCGAAGAACTCCTCACCCTTGGGGCCCACCGCACGGGCCATATCGTTGGCGATGAGGGTCAGATCCTTGGTACCGCGAGCCACCAGCTCCTTCACGATCGCCCGGGCCTGACCGCAGGCCAGGAAGCCGCCGCACATAATGGTGGCGCCATCGGGGATCATTGCCGCTGCCTCTTTGGCAGTGATAACAGGTTTCTTTGCCATTTCAGTTCCTCCTTGTTTATTTTCGTTCTCTAAAATCGTCAAAATTTTATCACACCTTGATATCATAACACATGAAGGCGAAAATTGCAAGAGAACGTGCAGGAAAAAATACCGGAAAACGGCGCTATGCCGCATCAGACGGTCATGGGGACTATGCCCCATGACCGTCTGCACAGGTTGGATTTACTTCATGCCCCGCTTGACCATCTCGGTCACAGCGAAGGAAGCCACGTCGTCGGCGTACTTACCGGCACCGAAGCCGGCATCATAGCCCAGCTCCTTAGCCAGCTCGTGGGTGATACGAGGACCACCGCAGCAGACAACAAACTTGTCACGCAGGCCCTCGGCCTCCAGAAGCTCAATGAGGTTGGTGAGGTTCTGGATGTGAACGTCCTTCTGCGTAACGGTCTGGGAGACCAGCAGAACATCGGCGTGCAGCTCCAGAGCCTTCTTAATGAAGTCCTCATTGGGGACCTGAGAGCCAAGGTTGTAGGCCTCGATCATCTCGTAACGCTCCAGACCATAGTGGCCGGCGAAGCCCTTACGGTTCATGATGGCGTCGATACCCACGGTGTGGGCGTCGGTGCCGGTGGAAGCACCCACCATAACGACCTTGCGGCCGATATGCTCACGGATGTAGTCGTTGGTGTCCTCCATGCTCATGACGTCGGACTCCACGGTGATCACGTGGATATCCTCGTAGTTGACGGAGTGGACACAGCTGCCGTACACCACGTAGAAGGTGAACTCCTTGTCCAGAGGGGCGTGGTAGGCCACGTTGGGCTCTTCCAGACCCATCTTCTTGGCGATCTGGCGGGCAGCCTCCTCACCACGCTCATCGTCCTTGATGGGCAGGGTGAAGCTGGTCTGCACCTTACCGTCGTTCATGGTATCGCCGTAAGGCTTCAGGCGGGTCAGGTCCAGCGTGGTATCGAAGTCGATTTTGTGGGTATTATACAGTCCGCTGCTCATTCTGCCGCCACCTTACCTTTCATGACCTCAACGAAGGGGTTGAAGTATTTGTCGTCCTTGACCACAACACCGGCCAGGCCCTTGCCGCCGTCCTTGGGACGCTTAACATCGGCGAAGATACCCTTCTCGATGGTGGTGAACAGGCCCAGCTTCTCGATCTCCTTCAGCAGATCGGTGGCCTTGGTCAGCACCTCGTTGGCACGGTTGCGGATGATACCGTTCTCTTTATAGGTCAGCTCGCTGCCCAGATCCTTCATGGTACGGAAGATATACTGAGCATTCTCGATCGACAGAGCACGGTCGGACATGAACGGAGTGTGGATAGCCTCGGTCATCATGCCCAGCAGGCACAGCTTCTGGCCGGTCAGGATGGTGACCATGTTGAACAGGGCATCCTGGATGTGGCCACGGAAGATGTTACCGGTCATGAACTTCGTGGGAGGCATATACTTCAGCGGCGCATTGGGGAAGATCTCACGGGCCATCTGAGCCTGAGCCAGCTCGTACAGGAAGGTATCCTCCACGGCGGGATCCATCTCAAATGCGTGGCCCAGACCCATCTGCTCCTCACGCATACCGGCGGTCTTGGCGAAGGCTTCGTTCAGGAACTGGGAAGCCAGCACCGTGTGAGCGCTGGTGATAGCGTCGTCGGTGGTCAGATAGTTGTCCTCACCGGTGTTGATGATAACGCCGGCATAACCGTTGATAACACGGGAGAAGAACTGGTCCACGATGGTGCGCTGCATATTGATATCACGGAACAGAATGCCGTACAGAGCATCGTTCAGCATGACATCCAGACGCTCCAGAGCGCCCATGGCAGCGATCTCAGGCATACACAGACCGGAGCAGTAGTTGCACAGCCGGATATAGCGGTGCTGCTCCTCGCCCACTTCGTCCAGAGCCGCACGCATCAGGCGGAAGTTCTCCTGGGTGGCGTAAGTGCCGCCGAAGCCCTCAGTGGTAGCGCCGTAAGGCACATAGTCCAGCAGGGACTGACCGGTGGTACGAATCACGGCGATGATATCTGCGCCCTGCTTGGCGCCGGCCTTGGCCTGGATGATATCCTCGTAGATGTTACCGGTAGCCACGATGATGTACAGGTAGGGACCTTCTCTGTCGCCCCACTCCTTCAGGTAAGCGTTGCGCTTGGCAACGTTTTTGTTGATGCGCTCCACCGTTGCACGAACCACGGGGTCGATCACGGCACGGATCTCCTCGTCAGAGTGAGCGGGAACCTTGGACAGATCCAGCTCACCACTGTCGACGGCCTCAGCCACAGCCTGAGGATCCTTGCCGGTCTCTACCATGGCATTGCCGATAGCCCAAGCAGCGCCTGCAGGGAGCAGGGAAACTGCCAGCAGATGATCCACCACCACGTTGGGCATGGGGACGTCCATATCGTTGACGCCATCGACACCCAGCAGACGGCAGACGGCACGCTCAACGGTGACCGTAGTGTGCTGGTCGATAAAGACCTGAACGTCGTCGGCCACCTTGGCGGCAGACTGACGGGCCTGATTGACCAGCTCCATATTCAAGCCGAGTTTGCTTTCCATATTTTTACCTCTTATTTCTTGACGTGACGCTCGTTACGCAGCAGCTTGGTGGGCTCCAGATAACGCTGCTTGGTACCCTCGGCGACCCATGCCACACCGGTCTTCTCAGCCTTCTTCTTGCCCATGCAGACATCGCAGTGGCAATCCTGAACATAGTGCTCAGGCTGGGTGTAGGAGGTGATAACGCCCTCGAAGTTACGCAGGATGACCTTGCGGGGAGTCTCGGAGATCAGGTAGTTGGGCATGACAGGAGTCTTGCCGCCGCCGCCGGGAGCATCCACCACGAAGGTGGGTACGCAATAGCCGGAGGTATGACCACGCAGAGCTTCCATGATCTCGATGCCCTTGGACACGGGAGTACGGAAGTGGCTCAGACCCAGGGAAGGATCGCAGGCGTAGATGTAGTAAGGACGTACACGCATCTTGACCAGGCCGTGGACCAGCTCCATCATGACGTGAGAGCAGTCGTTGACACCGGCCAGCAGCACGGACTGGTTGCCCAGAGGAATACCGGCATCAGCCAGCATGGCGCAGGCCTTGGCGGCTTCGGGAGTGAACTCCTTGGGCGTGTTGAAGTGAGTGTTCAGCCACACAGGATGATACTTCTTCAGCATGGCGCACAGCTCAGGAGTGATACGCTGGGGGCACACTACGGGGGTACGGGAGCCCAGACGGACGATCTCCACATGAGGAATGGCACGCACACGCTTGATGATGTACTCCAGCGTCTCGTCGGAGACCATCAGGGAGTCACCGCCGGACAGCAGCACGTCACGGACCTCAGGATGAGCGGCCACGTAGTCGATGCACTTGTCGATCTGAGCCATAGGCACTTCGCAGTCATTCTGGCCGGCGAAACGACGACGGGTGCAGTGACGGCAGTACATGGAGCACTGGTCAGTGATCAGCAGCAGCACACGGTCGGGATAGCGGTGGGTCAGGCCGGGGGTGGGGGAGTCGGTATCCTCGTGCAGAGGATCGGCATCCTCGTAATCGGCATACTCCAGCTCCTCAGCGCGGGGGATAGCCATCTTACGGATGGGATCGAACGGGTCATCCAGATCGATCAGGGACAGGTAATAAGGAGTAACTGCCATACGCAGCTTGCCCAGCGTCTTGGCAACACCGGCCTCCTCATCGGGGGTCAGGTTCATGTACTTCTTCAGATCCTCAATCGTCTCAGCACGATTGGCGACCTGCCAATGCCAGTCATTCCACAGATTTTCGGGAACGTCAGCGAACAGACCATTGCGAGTCTTCATATTCGTTTTCTCCTTCAAATATTAAAAATATCGGTTAGCTTTTCCCGTCGCACTGGGCGCACGGGCGACTGTTCCGGCCAGCAGCGTCCTTCCCGCTCCTCAACGGGCCAGACCTCTGCACACCGTTATTTAACCTGCGTGGTGCTCCACGCATTTTCCATTTCTCCTCAACTCTGCGTACCGCCTCCTCAAGCCGCACGCAGCGTTCGGATCTCCCGAAGGCAGGGGGCTCCGAATAAGATGCTTACCTACAGGAGCCCGAAGGCCCCTGTAGGTAGAGCACATCATCGCAGTTTAGCAGTACTTCTCGTCGAACAGCTTGCGCAGCTTGGGATTCTCACGCAGAACATCCAGAGTGATGTTGGCGTGGTTCTTGGTGTAGCCGTTGCCGATGATCATGGTGACATCCTTGCCGATACCCTCAGCGCCCAGAGCAGCCTTGGTGAAGGAGGTAGCCATGGAGAAGAAGTACACCACGCCGTCATCACGGACAGGCAGGATGGCGGACATCTCGCAGGACTCGATGTTCACGCAGCAGATGGACAGATCATACTCCTTGCCGTCGTTGGCAGCCAGAGCAGCCTCCATGACCTCAACGGGCTTGGTGCAGTCGGCGACGATCACGTCGGTGTACACGCCCAGCTCCAGCAGACCGGGGACCTGCTTGGGGTTACGGACAACGCCCACGACCTTGCCCTTGGGGCCGACCTTCTTCATGGCCTCCCAGCCGCACAGCACGCCGGACTTGCCGTTGGCGCCCAGAATCAGGACGCTGTCACCCTCGTGGGGCAGCTTGCGGGCCTGAGCAGGAGCGCCGGCCACGTCCAGAGCAGCCAGAGCCAGAGGCTCGGACATATCCTCGGGCATCTTGGCATACAGAGCGGACTCGAACAGGATGGCCTTGCCCTCGATGTCCACACGGTCGATATCCTTGTGGATAGCCAGGATCTTGTCGATGCGCAGCGGGGTCATGGACAGGGACACCAGGGAGACGATCTTGTCGCCTTCCTTCAGGTCGAAGCCGGGCTTCTTCTTCAGATCCTCACCGATGTGGGAGACAACGCCCTTGAACATACCGCCGGAACCGGTCACGGGGTTCTGCTGCTTACCACGCTCAGCAACGATGCCCAGGATCATCTCGCCGATCTTCTTCTCGTCGCCGCCGCAAGCCTCAGCAATCTGAGTGAAGGAAGCGGAGTCGATGTTCAGGGAGGTCACGTCGCAGACGATCTCGTTGGAGTAGACCTTGGACATATCGTTATCGACCTTCCAAGCAGCCTGGGTCAGAACGCCCTTGGGCTCGATAACACGATGAGTACCGTACTTGTTGCCTTTCAGCTCTGCCATAATATTTTTCCTCCTAAATAAATGTATAAATGAAAGAGTTGTTTTTACTTCAGGGGCTTGAGGCTCAGGATCTCACGAGCCTCAGCGGGAGTGGCGATCTCACGGCCCAGCTCCTTGGCGATGCGGACGACCTTGGCCACCAGTTCGCCATTGGAAGCAGCCTTCTGGCCCTTGCCCAGATAGATGTTATCCTCGAAGCCCACACGGACGTTGCCGCCCATGGCGATGGCCGCAGCGGCCATGGTCCAGGCGGAACGGCCCACACCGGACACGGTCCAGGTGGAGCCAGCGGGGATCTTGCTGGCGAAGAAGGCCAGATTCTCCACGGTTGCGGGAGTGCAGCCGTGGACGCCCAGCACGAAGTTGAACTGCATGGGATGGGCAGGCACCTCACCCTTCTTGGCCATGCCAAGGATGGTGTCAATGTGGCCCAGCTCGAAGCACTCGTACTCAGGCTTGATGTTGTTCTCCAGCATACGCTTGCCGAAGGCACGCATGGTGGGCATGGTGTTGTCGAAAATCTCGTCGCCGAAGTTGCAGGTGCCGCAGTCCAGAGTGGCCATCTCGGGGAACAGCTCAGTGGGCTGCAGACGCTCCTCCGGGGTCATACCGGCAGCGCCGCCGGTGGAGGGGATCATGATGACATCGGGCAGCTCCTTGCGGATGGCGTCCATCACCACACGGAAGCGCTCACGGCCCTGGGTGGGCGTGCCGTCGTCCTCACGGACATGGATGTGCAGGATGGCTGCACCGGCCTCGTAGGCGGACTTGGCCTCACGGACCATCTCCTCCACGGTGTAAGGCACAGCGGGGTTCTGCTCCTTGGTGACCTCAGCGCCGCAGATAGCAGCAGTAATAATCAGCTTCTCCATCTTGCCGCTCCCTTACTTCTCGATCTTCTTGCGCTGGCAGTCCTTGGGGGTCACGCAGGTGCCGTGAGCCACGCAGACAACGATGGGCTCGTCCAGCTCGTCAGCGGCGGAAGCGCTGATATCGGTGCGGGCAACGACGACCTTGCGGGCCTCGAAGCGCATGGTGCGGGAGGTGTTGCCGATCTTCTCGATCTCGCCATAGGCCTCAATGTAGTCGCCGGCGTACACGGGAGCCTTGAACTCCACCATGTCGTAAGCGCAGAACAGGCCCTCATCGCCGTCGCACTTGATGAGCAGCTCGGTGGCCACGTCACCGAACAGATGCACCATGTGTGCGCCGTCCACCAGATTTCCGCCGTAGTGAGCATCCTTTGCGCTCATACGCAGCCGCAGGGTAGAAGTGATCTTTTCCATAAGTTTTTCCTCCTTCATAAATTTGGGTCGTTTTCATGAAGTTCCGCCGCTGTGGCCATACCGCTCTTTCGGGCATAAAAAGAGCGCTATCGGTCAAGGCTGACCAATAGCGCTCCACGTCTTTCGACATGACAGTGCCGGCGCTTACACCCCGACCCCAAGGCCATGACATCAGACCCGTCATGCCCTTTCGGCGAAGGACCCCTTCCTGCCCCGCTCTGCGAGTGTCTGTCCTCACGAAGCAGTACCCTGTCCCCCGCACCTCTATTGATTGCGGTATGAACTTCTACGGTCCTCATTATATCGTCTCCGCCGGGGCTTTGTCAAGGTGGCATTGTGACAAAAAAGACAGAGATTTTTTGTGCATGAGATAAAATTTCTGCATCGTTTTCTATGGGTTATGCACAAAGCGATATCCCACGAATACAGCGAAAGCGGGGGGGCGTATCCGCTCCCCCGCCTTCGCCGGTCATTCTTCCAATTCTGCCGCCCTCCGGCGGCGCATACCGCCCCACAGACGCCGCACGCAGCAGCGGCCAACCACCGCAGAGAGCCTCCGGCATCTTAATACGCCTGCTCGATCTTCTCCAGGATCTCCGGCTTCAGCGACAGCATCCGGCAGATGTTCAGGGCGTCTCTGGGGCAGTCGGACTTCCCCTCCACCCGGTACAGGCCGTAGTTCATGTGCCGTGCGATGACCTGAATGCCGTCGTCGCCGGTAGC
>ENA-OOZX01000710-OOZX01000710.1-human-gut-metagenome-genome-assembly--contig:-NODE-710-length-26359-cov-4.518020_pt1 | contig 26359 bp, 22 predicted proteins | sample MGYA00241048_ERZ501412 | MGnify/ENA primary metagenome ERZ501412 (study PRJEB25962, sample SAMEA2042518) | human gut metagenome | biome: human gut; feature: human-associated habitat; material: faeces... | reverse complement strand
ATGGCAGGAATTAACTATATATATTAAGTCTGCCATGTATCCTCTAACCAGCGTCATTATTTTTATTATACCGATTAAACTAAGAAACTGCAACTAAATTTGGCACTTATCTTCTTGTCTTCATGTTTTCTGCTTTGTCGTGCCTGCTGTATGCTTGTTACATGCTACGCGTGTAACAAGCGCAATAAATAGCAGCATAATGATACCACCTGTGGTGTCAATCAGTACGTCCGTGAATCTGCCGGCCCGGCCGGGAACGAACAGCTGGTGAAATTCATCTGTGCAGGCATATAGGAAGGTCACGCCTACCGGAATCAAAAATCTTCTTCTGCCATACAAGAACGAAAATGTCAGAAAGCCAAGCAATGTGAGAATGGCATACTCACTCATGTGGGCACATTTTCTAACCGGATAGTCTATAAGCTCTGCCTTATCGAGCAGCTCCTTCTCATCCCAGTGGCTTGCGGTAATGGTATTGACCACAGAAACTATGCGATAGCTGACGCTGCCGCTGAGCTCAGACGACTCGGTATCCGGCTCCGCCGAAAACATAAAGATAACTACCATCCAGCACAGCATGAGAAAGCATGCAATCTTATTTAAGCTTTTCATTCATCACCTCAATCGCCTTCTGAAGCTGCACATCATACTGCATGTCATAGTCTGCATTTGTATCCCCTGTATATTCATAATCGACCTCTACATCAGGCTCGATACCCTTTTTATGGATATTGTGACCATTTGGTGTGTAGTACTTCGATGTGGTAATCTTTACAGCATCACCATCGGAAAGATTATAGATAGTCTGTACAATTCCTTTTCCAAAGGTCTTTTTGCCTACAAGTGTGGCATCAATATAACCATCCTCATTGTAATCCTTCATGGCTCCTGCAAAAATTTCAGATGCACTTGCACTGTTTTCATCGACAAGCACTACGATAGGACAGTCAATCTGTTTACCATCGTCATCACCAAATGTCTGGATATTTCCATTTTTATCCTTTGTATACACGACGGTTCCTGCAGGAAGCTTACCAACTGTTTCTGCAGGAAGCAGTCTGTCAACCATTTCTGTCACTGCGGTAAGTAGTCCTCCCGGATTAGCACGCAGATCCACTATAAGGCCCTTCATACCCTGATTTGTAAGTCCGTCAAGTGCATCCTCAAACTGACTTGCCGTGTTTGTCTGAAACTCACTGACCTGGATATATCCTACTCCATTGTCAAGCAGCTTGCTGTCCACTGATGGCAGCTCAACATTTTTACGCTCCACCTCAACGGTAAATGGGTCTGTATCCTCGCCACGCCTGATTTCAAGCGTAACCTTAGTGCCCTCCTTACCTCTGATTTTGGCAACAAGCTTTGTGAGATCCTCGGATGTTGCCTCGACACCATCAACAGAGACTATTTCGTCATCCTTTTTAAGTCCCGCTTCCTCCGAAGGTGTACCACTGTATACCTTCGAAACTGTCACCTGCTTTGTGTTCGGGTCCTGCTTTAACGCAGCCCCGATACCATAATAAGTGCCTGTCGTGCTGATTTGCAGCTCCTTATACTCATCTGCGGTATAATAAACCGAATAAGGATCATTCAGCCCCTCCATCACACCATGCAGCAGACCGTTTTCCAAATCATCCTTATCGTAATCCTCATAGTAGTACTCATCTATGTAGTTCGCTAGCTCATCGATTTTCTGCACGGTCTTGTCGTCAAGCACATCTGCGCTTTTTGCAACGGTATGCACGCTCCTGCCTGTAATCATTGTGTATGCAAAGAGCACGATCAATCCAAGCACAATGGTGGTCACTATACCTGTAGCAATCCCGACACCGAACCCATTTCTAAAGCCTTTTCTATGAGGCTTTTTATCGCTCATATCTGAATTATCATCGTATTCTGAGCCGTTGTTGTTTGAATTATCCATTTCAGTCCTGTCCTCTCTATATTATGATATGAACTTAAACCAGCCTGTCTCCGATCGGAGCCAGGCCGTCATAATTATTATTATACTCTTAAATGTTTCCGAATTGTGAATCTACTTCCCAAAAAGCCAATTCCAACGCCCAGTATAAGCGCTACCGGTACAAGTGTAGAGAAAATCTCCTTTGTCGGGATAAATGTCATCATATTTCCTATAAAACTAAACTTATTAGCAATATATGCACAAATCCTTCCATACATGACACTGAGCAATCCCAGAGGAATCGCTGATCCTATCAGTCCAATGAGAATACCTTCTACCACAAACGGAGACCTGACCAGAAAATCAGTCGCTCCGATAAGCTTCATGATAGCTATTTCCTCTCGTCTGACCGCAATACCCGTAGTAACTGTGTTGCTTATAAGGAAAATCGCAACACACAGAAGAATCAGAATGATACCTCCCGATACATAGCTGATAAGCTTATTTAAATCGGTCAGTGTATTGGCCACATCCTGCGACTGGTTTACCTTTCTGACGCCCTCCAGCCCCTTGATATAGTTGACAAGAGTCTGCTGCGCAGAGACATCATTCAAATAAACCTGCAGATTTGCCGAATTACTGAGAGGGTTATCATCGCCAAAGGAAGCTGCAGCATCATCGTAGCCCTCAAAATACTCCTTCTGATAATCACTCCATGCATCGGCCGCTGACTGATAATCCACCTTGCCAACCTCAGCCCTCTTTTCTATCTGAGCCTTGTCCGCTTTTATTACATCCTCTGTAGTGCCCTCATTAAAGAACACTGTGACAGCAACACCCTCCTCAGCTGTCTTAACCATGCTTGAGAAGTTCGTCACAACTATATAAAACAGACCAAACATAAAAATACAGGCTGCCATTGTCGCTATGGATGCCAGTGAAAACATCTTGTTTCTGAAAATATTCTTAAATCCCTGCTTAATTGAATAAAATAACGTATTAATCCTCATCACTATCACCATCCTTGCTGTCAGATACAACAAGACCTTTCTTTATAGTGATAACACGTTTTTTCATAACCTTAACAATCTCCAGATTATGAGTTACAACGATAACAGTTGTGCCTTTCTCGTTGATTTCCTCAAGCAGTTTCATAATCTCCCACGCATTGTTATTGTCCAGATTACCCGTCGGCTCGTCAGCAAGCAGCATGCTCGGCTCATTGACAAGAGCTCTTGCAATAGCTACTCTCTGCTGCTCTCCTCCCGAAAGCTCCCTCGGCTTTGACTTGTACTTTGCAGCAAGCCCTACCATAGAAAGCATCTGTGGCACCTTTTTCTTAATAACAGCCGTGGATGCACCGATAACCTTGAGTGCAAAAGCTACATTTTCATAAACATTTCTATCCTTTAATAATCTGAAGTCCTGGAAAACGACTCCAACATTTCTTCTGTATTTAGGAACCTGCTTGTGGCGAATGCGCGCCAGATTCCTTCCGTCAACAGTAATCGTTCCGTCTGTAGGATCAAGCTCCTTTAAAAGAAGCTTAATCAAAGTGGATTTACCGGATCCGCTATCTCCGCATACGAAAACAAACTCTCCATCATCAATCTCCAGATTGACATCATTGAGAGCAGGTATACCTGCAGAATATGCCTTACTGACATGTTCAAGTTTAATCATTACTTTCTCCTTAATAGTCCATTGATTCCATATATTTCATATATTTGACTACCATAAGGGCAATCTTAAATGTGATGGCATCCTCGAACACTCTAAGGTCGAGTCCTGTACTTTTCTGAAGCTTGTCCAATCTATATACAAGAGTATTTCTGTGAATGTAGAGCTGTCTTGAAGTCTCAGATACATTCAGGCTATTCTCAAAGAACTTATTTATAGTAGATAATATTTCTTCATCAAAATCGTCAGGGGATTTGCCATCGAATATCTCTTTGATAAACATCTTGCATAGAGGAATCGGGAGCTGATATATCAGACGGCCTATTCCAAGCTGGGAATATGCTATAATATTCCTCTCCTCGAAAAAGATTTTTCCGACATCGAGAGCCATCCTGGCCTCCTTATATGAGCGCGACACCTCTTTCAACTCATTGATAACAGTACCATATGCAATATGCACCCCATCCGCTTCGGATCTGAACAGATTCAAAATCACCTCGGCTGTCTTTCTGAGATCATCATAGGTCTCGTTTTCTGCCAGCTCCTTCACTACTATTATATTCTTCTCGTCAACAGCTGTAACAAAATCCTTTGATTTACCGCCGAAAAGACTTCTGATCTTCTCAAGCTCGTTGCCGTCCTTCTCCCTGTTTGTCTCAACAATAAATACTACACGTCGCACTTCAATATCAATGTGAAGCTTCTTCGCGCGATTGTATATATCAACCAGAAGGAGATTATCCAAAAGCAGATTCTTTATAAAATTATCCTTGTCAAATCTCTCCTTGTATGCAACCAGAAGATTCTGAATCTGGAAGCTTGCAATCTTGCCTATCATATAGACATCCTCGCTGTCACCATACGCTAAAAGCACATATTCCAGCTGGTGATCATCAAAGACTTTGAAAAACTGGCATCCATTGATCACCTGACTGTCTGCCGGTGATGCAACAAAGGCCTGTGCCGGCTCTATAAACGCCTCTGCGTTCGGAAATGTAGCTGCAAGAATCTTGCCCTCAACATCTATCACACAAAGATCGGTTCTCGTAATTCCTTTAAGGCCATCAATTGTATTTTGAAGTATCTGATTGGAAATCATAAATCGTTCTCCTTCTCCCCTTTTTGTAACTGTGCATTGCCCTCACAGTCACTTTATAACTAATTGCATAAATACTTGCTATTATTTTAATACATTCGCACAAAAAAATAAAGAGGTAAATGTACAATTTTTACACATTTCCTCTTATTTTTTCTTCTATTGTTATAAGAATTAACTATATCGAACTGTTTTGTCTATGTTCATAGGTGTTGATAAGATGCGTAAGGCGCTTCACATCAAGCATTTTTCTTATTTTTCCAATAAATCCATGCTTTTTCCCCATGAACTTATTATTTCCGATTCCGTACCAGAGGTTCATCAACAGCTTTTCCCTGTTGTGTAAAAGGAACTTCTCCTGTGCCGGAGACGGAAGAAATGATGCAATCACATCAGGTGAAACGATGTTAATTTCATTGACAAGGTTTTCGCTGCATCCCGGTGAGTCATCAAGAACACCCTTTCCGGATATTCGCGCTCTGTCAAATAATCCAAGCAGAAATTCCTCAGCCTCATCAACAGCTTTCTGCGACTCTGCAATCACAAAGATTTTTTTATCATTTCTCTCAAGCCTCTTAAAAAGCTCATAAAAGAAGTCATGATCTTCTATCTCATGCCGGCGCTGCAAGGTATCTGCCGATACCGCCCTTAGTATGCCTTCATCCGCAATGACAGTATAATCGCATGCCTCCAGTGACTGCTTCACCTCTTCATCAACCCCCGCCAATGCCAGCGTATCCATATTCACTTCCTCTATTGTAGTGAGTATCTTCTCTGAAATACGCCTGTCGACTCTCATGATCATCTCGCGTACTGTATAGTTATCAAGTTGTAGCCCTGCAATATCTATCTTTTTAATCATAATTTGAAGTATAACAAAATTAACTTACATAATCAACACTTTTCAAGTTGTCCGACAATTATAAAGTATTTTAATACTATTATTTACAATTAAAATGTCAATATTATTTCCGAAATATTACTAATTTAGTGCAACTTTATCAGAACTTTACAAAACAGTTGTTCTTTTGCTCACATTCAAAAATGTGGATAATGTGCATAACTCCGTGCATAACTCATTTTTAAGGCACTTTGAGGTTTACTTTTGTTGATAGTTATCCACATTTATCCCCAATCCGAATTTACCGGGTTCAGCATATCCACTTTTTTGTGCATGTTGCTATTTTGATATATGTGATAAAAATTACGCTTGACAGCCCAGTTTTCCATTCTGTTTAAATTAGTCCCGTTTTTAAGCATATATGTATATCATACAGGCCACTTATTTCAAATATCATAAACAAAAATAAAGTTTCTATATGTAAAAAAGACCTCCATCTCGATGAGATGAAGGTCTTTATAGATTCATATTTACCTATCCGGCATGAATTTATTAGAAAATTCTTCTAACTGCAATGATTGATTTGTAGTTAGCCGGTGATGTATATTTGATACCGTCTGATGGGTTGCTTGCATGTACAATAGTGTTTCCACCACAGTAGATAGCAACATGTCCGCTATAGCAGATGATATCTCCAGGCTGCATATCGCTTGTGCTCACACCGTATCCAACACTTCTCATTGCTGATGAGCTGTGTGGTAAGCTGATGCCAAACTGTGCATAAACTGACATTACAAATCCTGAACAATCTGTTCCGTTTGTAAGACTTGAGCCACCGTAAACATAAGGATTGCCAACGAACTGTGATGCATAATTAACAACAGCCTGTCCGTTTGAACCACTTGGTGCGCTATAGCTCTTCTCTGATGAAGAACTGCTTGATGATTTGCTTGAAGACTTAGAAGACTTCTTTGCTGCTGCCTTGGCTGCTTTTGCCTCCTCAGCCTTTCTAGCTGCCTCTTCAGCCTTTCTAGCTGCTTCCTCAGCTGCCTTACGTTCTGCCTCTTCCTTGGCAAGTCTTGCTGCTTCCTCTTCCTTAGACTCAGCATAAGTGAACTCTGTATCGAGTGTCACATAATCTGTAGATACATATCCGGTACCGTCTGCTGTAGATACACCTACCCATCCGTCTGTTGACTCATCCACAACTGTGAGATCATCCTCTCCGGACACGAGACCAAGTACTTCTGCATCAGTAGATGCTGTTGTTCTAACCTTGAGTGTCTCAGTATTGACTGTTGCCACGCGACGTCCTGCGCTCTGTACGAGTGCATCGTCACCAACTACAACATAATCGCCTTTTACATATCCTGTTACTGAACCGGACTGGATTTTGTACCATCCGTTATCGGTTGTCTCAAGTACTGTTCCAATTCCATTGTTATAGAGCTTTCCAAGAGACTCGCTGTTTTCATCTGCACTCGCACGTATATTAACGCTGTCGCTAACCTGTGCAACCGCTGTATCAGCATATGCTGATTTAACCGGCTCGGCATCTGTTGCCGCAACATCTGTTGCAGTCTCTGATGTATCATCACCTTTTAACATTACATCTGTCAACATAGATGTAACACCCGCTGTAAGAGTGTTTGATGTACTAACAATATCTGATGTATAACTAGCTACTCCTGCAGTAGGTCCAGCCGCATATACTGCATATGGCACTGAGGACAGAGCCATAAAACCTGTAAGCACTCCGGCTGTGAGTTTCACATAATTTACTTTCATTTTACCCTCCGTTGTATGAATTTGTAACAGTTATTACGAATTTGTTACAAATATTACTTTGTCATTATAACAAAGCAACATATATATGTCAACGTTTTCTTAGTGAATTCTTAAGAAAATCTTGACTTTTTCCAACGAACAGGACTTATGTCACACGAAATACTTATGTAATAATTTTATTTTACAGCAATAGCCTCAACCTCAAGCATTACATCCTTTGGAAGCCTTGCAACCTCAACACAGCTTCTTGCAGGGTATGCTCCGTTAAAAAATGTGGCATATACCTCATTTATTGCACCGAAGTCATTCATCTCCTTGATGAAAACTGTAGTCTTTACCACATTGTCCATGCTTGTTCCTGCTGCCTCAAGCAGATGTGACAGATTTGTAAATGCCTGCTTTGCCTGTGCCTGTGAGCCCTCAGGAATCTCACCGGTCTCCGGAACTACCGGTATCACTCCGGAAGTATATACCATACCATTTACCTCGATAGCCTGTGAATATGGTCCGATTGCTGCCGGTGCCTTGTCTGTACTGATAACGTTTTTCATGTTATTGCCCTTCTTTCCTGTTAAAATTTATTAAAAAGACTGTTATTTCTTAAGACGGATTTTGCCATCTGTTAGATCAATCTTTCTTTCCTTATACAAATGACCAACTGCACGCTTGAATGCATTTTTGCTAAGTCCTGTTTCTCTCTTGATTACCTCCGGGCTTGCCTTTTCCGAAAATGGAAGCACACCTGCGTATGAATCAAGCAGCTCAAGGAGCTTTTCAGCATCGGAATCCATCTGAATATATGCCTTTTCCCTCATTGTCAGGTCCAGCTTGCCATCCGCCTTGACATCAGTGACCTTTGCCTCTATCACATCTCCAAGCTTCAGATAAGCGGCATTCTCAAAAACCGGTATCTTGGCTGAATATTTATCATCCACAGCGATAAATGTACCGAAATTGTCGCTAAAATCATACACTCGGCCTGAAACCATATCATCCTTTTTGTATGGCGAATCGGTGCTCAGCATATGGTAAATACCCTTTGTGGTAGCGCAAAGCCTCTGGCTTTTATCTATGTATAATGTAACAAGTATCTCATCTCCGGCGCTGACCTTTCTGACCATCTCCTTGTAAGGAAGAAACAGGTCCTTTTCAAGCCCCCAGTCAAGGAACGCCCCTATTTTAGTCACCTCCTTGACAGTAAGCACTGATAAACCTCCAAGTGTCAGCTTTGGCTCGTTTGTCGTAGCAATAAGTCTGTCGTTAGAGTCCTTGTATACAAAGACCTTAAGCTTATCCCCCTGCTTTACTCCATCCGGAATCTGCTTTGCCGGAAGCAGTACCCTTTCCTCCGAAGCCGAAGATGTTGACAAATATATGCCAAAATCAACCTTCTTTACACATACAAGCTCCTGATATTCTCCTAATCTCATGTTTTTCCGTCCTTTCTGTATCAAAACTGTATCGTTGTTAAATAATGGAATTATAATTATTTTCCCGGTACCGGCTTACTCAAAAACTCCACAACCGAATACGTTTTTTTATCCGTATCCGCAAGCACCACTGTCACACTCTTTGATGTGTACTTCACGTATGATATAACTGTATCACCAAGCTTTGCTTCTTTTCTGTACTCCACACGAAGCTCAGATATTTCAAAATCATTCGGCAGAAGCTGCTGCGCCAGCATAACATACTTCTCATTGTTCATATGATGGTTGAGATCGGAAGATGGTTGCTGTCTATAAAAAACTGAGGAACCACAATCTCACCCTTTTTCTCCATATCATCAGGAATATGAAGCTTGCGCTTTGCACACTCCATCTCAAGTTGCGGCTCAAGACCGTATGTATCCGCAAACTCCTGAGGCACCTTCACCGGTCTGCCGGTTCGTGTATCAACAAGCACCCAGACAGAATTGGCATATGCCAGTGTGCTGCCGCCTGTATCTTCAAGCGTGAAATTTCTGTAACCGTAAAACGCCTTCATACCATATGCCCATGTGGATATCTTTACCTGTTCATTAAGCAGTGGAAGTCTGTTTATGCATATCTGCCATGATGAAAGTACCCATGCTATATGATTGTCCGCAAGAAATCTGATTCCCACATCATGTGACTGTGAGTGAAACACACTACAGTCCTGAAAATAATTGGTAAGCCCTGTAAGGCTCAGTCTGCATGACGAATCCACCTCGCTGTAACGTATTCTGCTGTCAAATGAAAAAGCCATATCTAATTCCTCTAGTCTATAAAATTGAAGTAACTTCTGATAAATCTAAACGCTTCATCCACACCATTGGACATCCAAAGATTTGAGCTTTTATTAATGATATCCTGGTATTGCTGTATAGTAATTGGTGTCTTTTTTTCAGAGCCGAGTTCTTCTATAAGATTAATAATTCTCAAAAAATTCTTGTTCATATCACACCATCCTTCTATAACTGTTTAAGTCATATACGTTTTTATTTTATAACAAATCGCATTATTACACAAGAAAAAAGGGAACTTCTATCGAAGTTCCCTTTAGCTGGCCCACAAGGATTCGAACCTTGAAATGACGGAGTCAGAGTCCGTTGCCTTACCATTTGGCGATAGCCCTATGCGCTTTAGCAAGTTGTTTTCTCGCTTGCGACATGTTGTATTATATATCAACACCCATATAAAAGTCAACCCCCTTTTTTCAAATTTTTTAAAAAAATTTATTCAATTCGTGCAAAGCCTTGATTTTACTGGAAAAAATTAAGATTTCAAGTGCCTTTTCCCTGTGCATTTCGGGATGAATGTGTTATAATCAAGCAAAATATACGGAATCGCATAGGTGGCTGCCGTATAAAATTTTTATAATTAAACAGCCTGTCTGGAGCCTGTTGAAAATTATTCAGGTAATTGGTTCTCAGACTGGCCTCATTAATAAGGAGAATAAACATGAGAGCAAATAACCTGACTCTGCTCACGGATCTCTATGAACTTACCATGATGCAGGGGTATTTTAAGAACCCAACTGACCAGACTGTCGTATTCGACATGTTTTACCGTGATAACCCATGCGGAGGCGGTTTTGCTATCTGTGCAGGACTGGAGCAGGTAATTGAATATATTGAGAATCTGAGATTTACAGACGCAGACATTGAATATCTTCGCGGTCTTTCTATTTTTGAGGAAGATTTTCTGGAATATCTTCGCTCTTTCCATTTTACCGGAGACATTTATGCCATCCCGGAAGGCACTGTTATTTTCCCAAGAGAGCCAATGGTGAAAGTGGTAGCACCGATTATGGAAGCTCAGCTTGTGGAAACTGCGATTTTGAACATTATGAACCATCAGAGCCTGATTGCTACTAAGGCAGCACGTGTCTGCTATGCGGCGAAAGGTGACGGAATCATGGAGTTCGGTCTTCGCCGTGCCCAGGGACCGGATGCTGGTATTTTTGGAGCCCGTGCGGCTGTGATCGGTGGTTGTGTCGGAACATCCTGTGTGCTTACTGGTCAGATGTTTGACGTGCCAGTGCTTGGAACCCATGCACATTCCTGGATCATGAGCTTCCCGGATGAGTACACTGCATTCAAGACCTACGCAAGAATGTACCCGGATGCATGTATTCTTCTGGTAGACACTTACGACGTGCTGAAATCCGGTGTTCCCAATGCAATCCGTGTATTTGAGGAAATGCGGGAGGAGGGAATCCAGCTGAAAAAATATGGTATCCGTATCGACAGCGGTGACCTTGCTTACCTTTCCAAAGAGGCATATAAAATGTTATCGGCAGCTGGTTTTGATGATGCGACCATTTCTGCATCCAGTGACCTTGACGAATATCTGATTGAGAGCCTGAAAGCCCAGGATGCCAAGATCAATTCCTGGGGCGTTGGAACACGTCTGATTACTTCCAATGATAATCCGGCATTTGGTGGTGTATACAAGCTGGCAGCAGTGAAAAATCCTGAGACAGGTGAATTTGTTCCGAAGATCAAGCTTTCTGAGAACACAGCTAAGGTAACAAACCCTGGAAACAAAACGGTATATCGTATTTATAGCAAGTCCACAGGCAAGATTAAAGCTGATTTGATCTGTCTTGCTGACGAAAAGCTGAACCCAGATGAAACTATGGTAGTATTTGACCCGGTTGACACCTGGAAAAAAACTAAGATTCTGGGTGGCACTTACGAGGTTCGTGAGCTTCTGGTTCCGGTTATTAAGGAGGGAAAACGCGTTTATACGTCTCCGTCAGTAATGGAACTTCGCGCAATCTGCCAGAAGGAACAGAGCACTCTCTGGGATGAGTCCAGACGATTCTCCAACCCACAGAAGGTTTATGTGGATCTTTCTCCAAAGCTTTTTGAGGTGAAGAGAGAGCTGATTGAGGAGATGAGCCGTAAGGATCTGGAGTTTGAGGAAGAGTAATTTAATAAGAAAATAAATGGGGCAATGTATCAGCGGAAACGATACATTCGCCCCATTTTTTGTTGAAATTAATCAGAAAAGTGAAGAAAAAAACATAGTGTACAGAATGTAAAAATGGTAAACTGTAGGAAAGGAAATTTTTTACAGGAGGAGTGTATGAAAAAAAGAAAATCCATTGGTCTGTGTGTGGGAATCTGTCTTCTGCTTCTGGGAATACTGGACGTTGTAAATGTTTTTGCTGCAGTGACAGAGGGAAAGGCCGGGGAAACACTTACTGGGGAGTATGCAGTGATTATTAATACGGATACATCTGATTCGAGGAGTACAGGCACACTGATCTTTGATGACAGTGGAAGTACTGCGTCAGTTTCAAGTGGAAGTGAGCTTCCCGCAGCTCAAAGCCTGGCCGGGCTGAATGCAGGGAGCACCCGCTCAGTCACTGCGCTGAATGAAAAAAGCGCTATTTCGTCCATTACATCAGCAGATGAGACTGACGATGGTATATCCGTCCAGGCAGCGACTACCACTTATGCAATAGGAGAAGAAAAATATATTTACAGAAGCAATGGCAGCGGCAAGACCTATATATGCATTGGGATTGGTGAACATTGTTATATCTGGATGGACAAAAATATGAAAGCGGATTATGATGCCGCTGGAAAAACATCTCTCATAGCATCAGACATGGCGAGTATTTATGACAGACAGCCCTATCAAATCCTGAAAACACTGGCAGGAGGCGATCTTCCCTGGGAAGATGGATCCGGCAAGCTCTCTATTGTGCTGGAAACCTTAAGCGGCGCAAGTGGTCAGTTTCAGTATGATGAGGGAATTACAGCAATCCATATCAACACTCCGGCGGCAGCATCCTATGTCTCCGGTGAAATGACCAGAAGAAACGGTCTGCTGGTTCACGAGGGACAGCACGCAGTATTCTGGCTGAAAACAAAATTCAATGCCTCCGAGAAATATATGTGGATAAACGAAGGTCTTGCAGTAACGGTCATGGATTATCTGTGGGGCGGTACGGACACAAATGGCTGGATGAACGGAATTGCAGGAAGTACCGCTATTCGTAACGGCTCTTCCTTGATGTATAAGAGTTATCGCGATGATATTGCCCAGGACTATGGAATGCCATACCTGTTTGTCAGATACGTAATTGACCGTATGGCAGGAAGCTATGAGCCTATGGCTGTATTGCCGAAATTTTATACAGTAGATGCTTCCTCCCTTACCTGTGAAGCTTATCTGGAGAAGGTAACAGGAATTCCGTTTAAAACACTTCTTTCAGATTTTTATACAGCTGTGGCAGCAGGAGAAGCTTCTGGTGTATACAGTTTTCCAGGTGATCGGATAGCTGCAAAAAAGGCATCTGCATTTCCGGTATTTTCCGGAGACAGTGGCTCAAAATATTCCATTCCGGCAGCTTCCGCGATTCTTGTGAAACTGAAGAATGGAAAATTTACAGTCCCATCTGATGGGGAAAGCGGAATTGTTTATCGTGTAATAGGAAGCCGGACTTCATCTGTGAAACCGGCTGGTGGAAATGGTACAAGCAGCAGTCCTTATCAGATCGATTCTCTGGATGATCTGAATTTGATCGAGGAAAATCAGGGCGCATATTATCAGCTGACCTCAGATATTCAGACACAGGGAAGAATTAATTTTACCATCTCTTATTTTGGTGGAACGCTGGATGGAAATGGACATACGATCTATGGACTGAAGAAGCCTCTGATAGCCATGAATCAGGGAAAAATCAGGAATCTGCGCGTAGCTGCAGATTTTAATGATGATATGCAGAACGTGCAGGGCGTCATCACACAGTACAATGAAGGAAATATTGAAGACTGTATGGTGACAGGAACAATCAGCGGATACATGGGCGGAAACGGAACTGTTGTATATCCGGAATTTGGCGGAATTGCAGGTGAAAATGCACTTGCCGGAATTATTTTTGGCTGCACATCAAAGCTGAATGTTAATTTGACAATGGCTCCTATGAAAAGCTGGGTAGGTGGAATTGCAGGTCTGAACATTGGTACTATAAGCAAGTGTGTCAGCACCGGTACGATTCGTGTTACCCAGACAAACGGAAACGAATATCCGGTCTATGTGGGCGGAATTGCGGGAGAAATCCAGAAGTTTGGGGGCATGGGCGGTGTGCTCAAAGAATGCCTCCATGCAGGAAAAATCACAGTAACTGCAGCAAACAACCGTGTAGGACAGATGTGTGGAACTGCTGCTGATAATGTACTCAGCTCTTCTTACGGTTTAAGCGGACATGTGCTGAACTGTTATGGAAAGAGTGGAGAGGGGAATCTTGTCGGCGGAACTGATGTTTCCATTGGAACAGGTGGACTTCTCACAGAGGCACAGATGAAAGATTCCAAATCTTACGTGGGCTGGGAGTTTGGAACTGACTGGAAGATTTCAGAGGATGGTTTGCCAGAGCGGGTGGAGAATCCGGAGATTACTTCATTGGAGGTAAAAAACAACTGGACTTCCTGCTACGTGGGAGAAAAACCGTGGTATTGGGGCAGGCTTTTGATAAATGGTACAACTTATTCTGAGATTACAGCCGATATGATAAGCGGCTTTGACAGTTCTGCTGAAGGAACTACTCATGTTTATGTAGAATATAAGGGCAAACAGGTTGCTTATTCAATGGAAGTTGTTGCGCCAAAAACCAGTGATATCAGCAGCATTGTAATATCAGGACAGCCGAAGAAATCTTATGTGGAAGGAGATGTATTCAATCCATCCAGAGCCAGTATGTATGCAACGATTGGTGGTCGTGCAGCTTATATTTACAGTGGATTTACCTATGACAAAACAGGCCCACTGAAAACCTCGGATACTCAGGTTACTTTTGATTACTTTGGAGCAAAAATACCGTGGGCGATTACAGTTGCAGCGAATGCACCAGCGGCCTTGACTATGCTTGCAGCTCCTGAGAAACTGAATTATGTAGCAGGAGATAAACTCGATCTGACCGGAGTGAAGCTTCAGATTACATATAGCAATGGAAAAGTATCGCCGGTTATTACAAGGGCTGATCTGAATACTTATGGAATACATTTGGCGCTTGGAAGTGGAAGCGGTTCATCGGCAGTGATTGATAATGGCAGAATAACAGAGTCATCAGATAATGGAAAAGATCTTATTGCTTATGCGACTGATAAGCTGCCAGGAGAATATGGTGCCGTGATCGCTGTGCTTGGAACAATGAGCGTAACAGAACCATTGGCGATTACAGATACTGAGCTGTACGCGGTTACAGGAACTGGAAAAGAGCAGTGGATATATTCAGGCTTTGTTACAGGTGGAAGTGGTAAGTATGAAACTCAGGTTGTTTCTGAGAATTTACCAGCTGGTTTAACTGTTTTTGCGGTTCCTGGCGGAGGCTCTTATGGAAGCAAATACTTTACTTTTTCCGGAACTGTCACTGCACCAGTGGGAATTTATGAGTCACAGTATAAAATTGTGGATACAGGAACAAAGGCAGTTTTGCCAGTCACAATAAAAATTATAGTGACGGCTTCTAATGAGGCAAGATTTTATAGTTTTGTACTTAACAAGGCGTTTAATTCCCAATTAAAAGAGGATGTTGTTGGGGAAATTGATAATGAGAACCGTAAGATTACGCTGCGGTTGCCAAAAGGAACTGATGTTACCAGGCTGGCACCGAATATTGATTATGGTTCTGGTACAGGAACAGCGGTAGCAGATGAGTTTATCAGTGGAAGATCTCATGATTTTACAAATCCGGTACAGTATGTTCTGACAGCACCGGATGGTGTAACGAAGATAACATATACGGTTACAGTTGTTTTTTACGATGAAACGCAAGGTGGTTCCGGGGAAACTGAGCATACGCATACCTGGGATGCCGGAGTTATAACGAAAGAGGCTACCACTTCAAGTACAGGAATTAAGATATATACCTGTACGGTGTGCCAGAGCAAGCGCGAAGAAGAAATTCCGAAGTTGGTTGTTTTACCGACGAATACGCCGGTGCCAACGAATACGCCAGTGCCGACGGCAACGCCAACGAATACGCCGGTGCCAACGGCGACGGCAACACCGACAAACACACCAGTACCAACGAACACGCCAGTGCCAACGAACACACCGGTACCAACAAACACACCAGTACCAACGAATACGCCGGTGCCAACGGCAACGCCAACAAACACGCCAGTGCCGACAAACACACCAGTACCAACGAACACACCGGTACCGACAAACACACCAGTGCCAATGAACACACCGGTGCCAACGGCAACACCGACGAACACGCCAGTGCCAATGCCAACGAATACGCCGGTGCCAACAGCAACGCCGACAAATACACCGGTGCCAGCGGCGACACCGGCGAACACACCTGCGCCGACTGGATATAAAGTGGGCACAACAGTGAAACATCCGGCGACAAACGGATATTATAAAGTTACCGCCACCGACACGGTAGAATATATAAAACCGATAAAGAAAAAAGTAAGCACTGTCACAATTCCAGACAGCGTAAACCTAAAGGGCGCGAATTACAAAGTAACCTCAATAGCCTCCAAAGCATTCAAGAGCAATAAATACCTGAAAAAGGCTATCATAGGAAACAATGTAATCCAGATTAAGAGCTATGCCTTTTATAAGTGCACGAAACTCTCTTACGTACAAATTGGTGGTTCAGTAAAAGCAATCGGAAAACAAAGCTTTTATAGCTGCAAAAAGTTAAACGAAATGAGAATCTACACCTCCCGCCTGAAAGCCAAATACGTAGGCTCCAATGCCTTCAAAGGCACTCCATCCAGGATGAAAGTTTACGTCCCAAGGAAAAAGGCAAAGAGCTACAAAACGGTTTTTGTAAAACGAGGCATAAGCAAAAAGATTGTAATAAAGAAGATGTAATATTTGTTTGCGTTATGGGGAGGTCTTGTATGAAATACCGAAGCAAAAACGGTTTTACACTAGCGGAACTATTGATTGTAGTTGCAATTATTGCGGTATTGGTTGCTGTTTCAATCCCGATTTTTAATGGACAGCTGGAAAAAGCACGCAGGGCAGTGGATATGCAAAATGCGCGAATTATTAAGTCGGCATTGACGAATGCATATAATGAAGGACGAATGGATATTCCAAAGAAAGCTGTAGGACAAGAAAATTCAGGCTGTGGTGTCTGGGTTGTGATATGTCGTAGCACAAGTGAACTGCCAGACGCATATACTTCAGCTATGTTAAATGGAAAAAGTATCTATTGTGGAGCAAATTCCGGAGTTACAGTAAACGGTGTAAAAAGCAATAATTGGAAGTCGTATAATACTGGTGTTGAAGCCGTATTAAAGGAGGCCGGTTTAAATTGTGATACTCTGAAAATTAAAAGCAGAAACGATAAGGAGAAAGGCTGGGATTGGATTGTTATAGAAGTCGGGTTTGCAAAGGAGCAGTTTTACTCACGTATTTATAGTGGCTTTAAAGGGGATAAATCGGGTATGGAAGTTGTAGAAGCTGGATCTTCAAACATCGAAAAAGCAATAGGCGGATCAAATTAATGTAACAAGAGAATATATAAGGGACTGTAATAGATGCGTGCTGCGTATGAAGTGACATTCATCTGTTATAGTCCCTTTTCTCTTGACATTTTTCCACGTAATGTGCAAAATAAACTCATAAAGTTCAAACAATTTCAGGAGAAATTATATCATGAGACAGGATTTTTTACACTTAAAGGCACCGGAAAACTGGATCAATGATCCAAATGGATTTATATATTTTAAAGGCAGATATCATCTTTTTTATCAGCATTTTCCCTATGCACCTATGTGGGGAACCATGTATTGGGGACATGCGGTAAGCGATGATCTGGTACATTGGAGCCATGAGAAAATAGCCCTGTTTCCAACAAAGGATTACGACCGAAACGGAGTTTTCTCTGGAAGTGCAGTGGAGAAAGATGGGAAAATGTACCTCTATTATACTGCAAATCGCTATCTGAAAGAACAGGATGAAAATATCCATGTGGCAGATGGAGAATACGAGGAAAGCCAGGTTATGATCATATCAGAAGACGGTTTTCACTTCGATAACTGGAATGGGAAAAAGCAGATCATTCCGGTAATCAGAGATGATGAAACTGCTGATTCCATGGATACCAGAGATCCGAAAGTATGGGAAGAAAATGGCGTTTATTATATGATTCTTGGCAGTACATACAAACATGAAATCGGCAGGCTGGAGCTGGAGGATAACTACTCGCTGATTGATTACGGCGGTGACTTCTACGCCCAGCAGACCAATCTGGATAAGGATGGCAGAAGAGTTATGATTGGTTGGATCCGCATGCCAGAGGCTGTGACTGGAATGAAAAGTAGTAAAGCTGCTGTATTTTTTGAGCAAAATAGTGATAGAGAAGAAAATGAGAGAGAAAAAATCACACAGTCAACAGATAAAAATCATCTGAAAAAGAGTGATAAAAGTCAGTTGCTAACGGAAGAACGGGTAATTTGGAACGGTATGATGAGCCTGCCGCGTGTAGTAGAAATTGAGAATGGACAGGTTTGTTTTCGGGTTCATCCAAACGTGCGAAAGGGCCTTTCCAGATCACTTTCCAGCCAGGATGCCCTGCGCAGCAGTAACCCATTCTGCATAAAAACAACCCTCCAAAACGGCGACTGTCTGGACATCGGAGGATATCAGATCTCCATGAAAGGCAGAACAATATGTACTGACAGAACAAGAGTATTTCCTCACACAGACAGTAAAAAACTGCATTGCCAGATTCCGGATGCAGGTGAAAAAGCTGATTTGGAAATTTTCGTGGATCCTAATTTGATCGAGATTTTTGTCAATGATGGAGAGTATGTTCTGAGTAATGTAGTCTATGATCTGGGCGTAGAAATTAAGGGTAAAGTACAGAGGATTTTAACCTGGAATGATGAATTATGCTGAAATTAACCTCGAAAATAAAACAGAAAGAGTGTTATAAGCCTGAAAGAAAGTCATAAACTGGAAATGAAAATATGAAATAAAAATATCAAATAAAAAGAAAGCTGTGAAACAAAATGAAACGAATTGATTTTGAAAATGGTACGGTAACCAGAAACATTTTCAGCGCTGCAATCCCCATGCTGGTGGCACAGATACTCAGTCTTTTATATAATATTGTAGACAGAATCTATATCGCCAGAATCCCTGAAGTGGGAACTACAGCGCTTGGCGCAGTCGGTTTATGTTTCCCGTTAATCGTGATTATCACTGCCTTTGCAAATCTGTTTGGCAGTGGCGGCGCTCCTGTTTTTTCTATAAACAGAGGTATGAAAGACAACCAGAAAGCGCAGGAAGTGATGAACACTTCCTTTACTATGGTGTGCGGAAGCGGGATCATTCTGATGATAGCTGGTATGCTTTTTGCAAGACCTCTGCTGGTACTTTTTGGAGCATCTGAGGATGCTTTGGTTTATGCATATCCCTACATGATGATCTACCTGATCGGAACGATTCCATCCATGATCGCCACAGGAATGAACCCGTTTATCAATGCACAGGGATACGCGACAACTGGTATGTTTTCTGTAGCAATCGGTGCAGTTGCCAATCTGATCCTGGATCCATTATTCATTTTTGTGCTTGGTTTCGGAATCAAAGGAGCAGCCATTGCGACTGTTCTTTCCCAGTTCCTATCAGCTGCTTATGTACTTCTTTTTCTTGAAAAAAGAGCGGAAATGAAAGCTCGTCTTTTGAAAAAAACAGAGCTGAAAAGCTGCAAAGAGAATGCAAAAAACATTGTCAGTCTTGGTACTGCAGGCTTCATTATGCAGCTGACAAACAGTCTGGTAACTATCTGCTGCAACAATGTTCTGGGGGTTACCGGAGGGGATGTTTACATATCTGTTATGACTATCGTATCCAGTGTCCGTCAGATGGTAGAGACGCCGATTTATGCTATAAATGAAGGCACATCACCTATCCTGAGCTACAATTACGGGGCAAAAAGACCGAAGCTTGTCCGCAAGGCAATGGTCACTCTGGCAGTAATGGTTCTGGTTTATACAGCAGTAATGTGGAGCGTGATTATCTTTGTCCCGGATTATCTGATTGCCATTTTCAGCTCCGATAAGCTCTTGATAAAGGATGCAGTTCCGGCATTGAAAACCTACTTTGCAGCCTTTATTTTTATGGATCTGCAATACATTGGACAGACTGTTTTCAAGTCTTTAAATAAGAAAAAACAGGCCATTTTCTTCTCGCTTTTGAGAAAAGTTTTTATTGTAGTTCCGTTGACATACCTGCTTCCCTACGTGTTTAAAATGGGAACTCACGGAGTATTCCTGGCAGAGCCGGTATCTAATGTAATTGGCGGAAGCCTTTGTTTTGTTACAATGCTGCTGACTATATTGCCGGAGTTAAAGAGGATGGAGAAGAAAAACGGAGAGGCGGACCGTCCCATGGAGTACTTTAAAACGAGGTAAAAATATATGGAAAATACAATTATAATCGCGATTGTAAGTCTTCTCTGTATCCTGGCTCATGTCCCCACTCTGATCCTGCGAATTGTTCCGTTTCACGAAAAAATCTCAGATAAAGACAGGATCAGACTGACTGTAATCTATGCAATTGGTCTGGCTGTGGACTTCGGAATCTGCATGTGGGTGGGAAATTACCGGAAAATTGACGTGCCGTTTTATAAGATAAATCTTATTGCTTTCTGTATTGTAATGGCTGCTGTAAATATCTGGCTTGTCCCTGGATACACCAAGGTGCATTTGTTTGTATTTGGAATTGTGGCAGATATTGTCATGATTGCACTGTCAATCGGAGCTTATGTCAGTTCACTTTTGGGAATGCAGGGAAATGCGATTGGAATTGCAGAAACCAGCGCAATTGCAATTGTAGTGTATGCGCTTCTATATCCGCTGCTTAGCAGCTTGCTCCGTTATACCGTAACACCATTCCTTGAAATTGAATGCCAAAATTATTGGGAGACCTTATGGTTCATTCCTATTGCCATGTTTTTTTCCAGTATTTTTTCAGAAGGAGTGGATGTCTACACTACCACTTTTCCACAAATGTTGAGTAAATGTCTGATCGGCGTCGCCACATTGCTGATTTGCTTTGCGGTGTCTTATGATCAGCAGCATTTTCTAAATGAAAAAGAACTGAACCGGCAGATCGATCAGCAGAAAGGTTACTATCATGCGCTCACGGAGCAGGTTCTGGCAGAACGTGAAGCACGCCATAATTTCCGTCATCAGGTAGCTGCTATTAAAGGTTTTCTTGATAAAAATGATATGGAGGGCTTGCGGGGATATTGTGATGATCTGGAACTGGAAGAGATGGGAAAAGTAACAATTCCATATACAGGAAACGCCGCGGCAGACGGCGTCCTTTATCATTACGGCTGTATTGCCAGGGCGAAAAATATCGAGTTTTCCGTATGCTGCTATCTGAAAGATATTGCTATTCCGGACACTGATTTTTGTACGATTCTGGGCAATGCCCTGGATAATGCGGTGACTGCCGCCGGTCAGTATGATGGAAAACGCTTTATTGAAGTTGCTACGGAGAAGAAACACGACATGCTTCTGATTACGGTAGACAATTCTTTTGACGGAATATTATTCCAGGAAAATGGGAAAATTTACTCAAAAAAACGGCAAAACAAACAGGAAGGAATCGGCATTCTTTCCATGAAAAAACTTTGCGAAAAACATGGCGGAGCCAGTCGCTTCGAAGCGGTCGGCAACAGGTTCCAGGCCAGCTTTATATTGAAAAATGAGGTTGAAGATTAAAAAATGGTTAAAGTTGATTTGATTACAGGCTTTCTTGGTTCGGGAAAAACGACTTTCATAAAGAAATATGCTGCATGGCTGATGAGCCAGGGGCAGAATATTGGAATTCTGGAGAATGATTTTGGTGCAGTGAATGTGGATATGATGCTGCTTCATGACCTGGAAGGTGAGAACTGCGAGCTGGAAATGGTTTCAGGTGGATGTGATGCGGACTGCCACAGAAGACGTTTCAAGACCAAGCTGATCGCAATGGGAATGTGCGGATATGACCGGGTTCTCATTGAGCCTTCCGGGATTTTTGATGTGGATGAGTTTTTCGATGCCCTTTATGAAGAGCCGTTGGATAAGTGGTATCAGATTGGAAATGTGATTACCATTCTGGATGCCAGACTGGAGGAGAAGCTGCAGCCACAGGCAGAGTATATTCTGGCTTCAGAGGCAGCTGATGCAGGCTGTATTGTTCTAAGCAAGAGTCAGGAGGCATCCGGGGAAGAAATCAGCGGAACTGTGAAACATCTGAATCGCGCACTGGAAAGTGTGAAATGCAAACGACGTTTTACGGAAAATGAGATACTGAATAAGGATTGGGAAACGTTTACAGATGAGGATTTTCAGCGGATTTTCAACAGCGGGTATGTGATGGAAGATTTCGAGAAACAGTGTTTTGATGAGAAAGAAGGGTTCCAGTCATTGTATTTTATGGAGCTGAAGATTTCCGAGACACAGTTGGAGAAAGCGGCGCATCAGATCCTGGATGATCCGGAATGTGGGGATGTTTTCCGAATTAAGGGCTTTGTGAAATTAGAAGAAAGTGCTGCCGCGGTAACCGAAAACGAAAAAATGAATTCGGACTCCGCTCAGAAAGCATCCACTAACAATATTTGGCTGGAACTAAACGCCACCCGCAAAGAATTTTCCCTGAAGCCTATTTCCGCAGGACAGGAAGTAGTGATCGTGATCGGGGAGAATATGAATGAGGCGCGGATACGGGAGTATCTGGGGACAGAATAATTTACGCGAGCAACGAGCAAAAGGAAAAACCTCTGGTCGAAGATTGATTTCCTGACCAGAGGTTTTTTAGCTTTTTAAATTACTTTCCGTCCCTGTACATATTTCCCAACCAAATTGCGGTCGTCGGACAGATAAACAAGCCTTTCCAGTCTGTCACGGGTGGAGATTTCCTGGGGATGACGGATGTTGCTGTCGTCCAGAATCATGGCGTCGAATTCATAGCCTTTTTCGAAGCTGCCGACTTTTCCGAAGAAGGAGCCACCACCGATCGTAGCCATGTAGAAGGCTTCTTCCAGAGTAACCGGGGCCTGGGTCTGATCCATCAGGCGCCAGCGGAGCTTGGAAACCTGGATGGCATCTGCCATAGCACGGAACATGGAGAGAGAAAAACCTCCGGCAACATCGGTGCCAAGTCCTACATGAAGTCCCATATCAAGATAGAGGCGGACAGGTGCGATTCCGGAAGCAATGTCTGTGTTGGACTCCGGACAGTGGGCGATGTAAACGCCCTGGTCCTTGATCATCTGGATCTCTTCGTCAGTAGAGTGGACGCAGTGTGCCATGATGGTAGGGCAGACGCTGGCACCATCAGATGAAATATGAGCTGCTGTGTTATCAGTGGTATTAAGGCCGGATGCGGAAGCGAAATCAGCCTCGTTAGTATTGAATGCGGGTTTTGTTCCAAACAGCCCGAACATGTCATACGCATCTCCATAAAATCTGCTGGTCGGGCAAAGCTCCTTTACCCATGCAATTTCCCCGAAATTTTCAGACAGATGAGACTGAACCGGAAGGTGATATTCCCTCTGGATTTTTCCAAGCTCGGTCATCAGCTCATCCGTACAGGATGGGGTAAAACGTGGGGTTAGGATTGGGTAGGTGTGGTCGTAACGTCCCTTGATCTCTTCCAGCCACTGGCGTGTATCCTGTGCAGAAGCCTGTGCGCTTTTCTCCTGAAGCTCCGGTGCTCCGTTGCGATCCATATTTACTTTTCCAACCATAGTTGCCAGACCGCTTTCCTCCAGCATGTCCATGAGAAGCTCCGTTGCCGGACGGTGCAAGGTGGCGAAAATGCAGGCTCTGGTGGTGAAGCTGTGCTTTAAGTCATCCACGAAAATGGAGTAAGCCTTTTTCGCATAGGACAGGTCAGCGTACTTGGCTTCCTGCGGGAAAGTGATGGTGTTCAGCCAGTCCAGCAGCTCTAGATCCATGCCGGTTCCGCGGTAAGCGTACTGGGGAGCATGCAGATGAAGGTCGGTGAATCCTGGGATGATCAGTCGATCACCCATGTCTTTTACAGGAATATCTTTATATTCCTCTGGAAGCTGGGAAAAAACACCGGCACAGAGCCCGTTTTCACAGACTGCATAAGAGTTTTCTGCAAAAACAAGTTCTTTCTGATTCTTGCTGTAACAAATTGTACCTTTCAAAGCAAACAAATCTTTTTTCATATCAGACCATCCTTTCTGCCAGAGGCGAGGTAAAGTAAAGTTCCGGGATAGTTTGCGGCTGAGAACGTACTGCCGGAAACATGCAAAATGTGATTTCGGGCTGATTCAGCAATAAAAAAACCACCCGGAAAATGCCATACCTGCATACCTCTTCGCATGCAGCTTATAGACAACTATTAGGGTAGTTGGTAGAAACGTCCAACCAGATTATGGACATATATAAGCGTTTGCTGTTTTTATTTTTATATCTTTATTGTACATGGTAAAGAGTGCAGAATCAAGAGGATTTTCACAAAAAAAATCTACATTTTCATATCTTTATTGATGGATTTGTTATATAATGAAGTAAAATTCGCGGACAAGAAATTAGAGCGTGTTTGAAAAAGGCTTTCTGCAAGATGTGCGTCACAATTTGTGGGAGATTGCGGGAATGATTTTTCAAACAGGCTCTAGAATGGAGATTGACATAACATGAGTTACAGTTTTAAAGGCCGTGTCAGATACAGTGAAATAGGCGAGGATGGCTGCCTGACTCTTCCTGGAATTCAGAATTATTATCAGGATTGCTGCACCTTTCAATCTGAGGAAATAGGGCAGGGAATGGAAGTGCTGGAGGAACGTCAGAGAGCCTGGGTGTTGTCATCCTGGCAGATTGTGGTGAACCGCTATCCGGGATTGGGAGAGACAATTGTGGCATCAACGGCGCCATATGGTTTCAAAGGTTTTCTTGGAATGCGTAACTTCACTCTGAAAACAGAAGATGGAGAGCTTTTATCCTATGCAAATAGTATCTGGACCAATATTGATACAGAGACCGGTCTGCCTGCCAGACTTACAGATGAAGACATCAGAGGATACGAACTGGATGAAAAGCTGGAGATGGATTATGCGCCCCGTAAGATCGCACTTCCGGAAGGGATGGAAGCCCAGGAGCCTTTTGCAATACAGAAACATCATCTGGACACCCATCACCATGTTAATAATTGCCAGTATATCCGCATGGGGGCAGATTATCTGCCAGAAGGCTTTGTGATCCGACAGATGAGGGCAGAATATAAGAAGCAGGCACTGCTTGGAGACGTTTTTTATCCGGCAGTGAAGCTGGAAATGAGAAAGGTTACGGTTGCGCTTTCCACGGAGAATGGCGAACCTTATGCGATTGTAGAGTTTATGTCTGCATGAGATGAGATTATATGAATATCATGTGAGCGAAATAACTGTATCGCTTTAGCGACATCTCCATACAGGAAAGTCAGCTGAGAATGGCGAAACAGGAAATTTTATTAGAAAGGCGGTTTACATAAATGAAAATTGGAATACTTGGAGCTGGAGGAATTGCAGTTCAGATGGCGAAAACGGTAGCTGGAATGAAGGATGTGGAGAATTACGCAGTGGCAGCCAGAAGCCTTGAACGGGCGCAGGCCTTTGCCGAGAAATACGGTTTTTCCAAGGCTTATGGCTCTTATGAGGAAATGCTTGCAGACCCGCTGGTGGATCTGGTTTATATTGCAACCCCTCATTCCCATCATTATCTTCATGCAAAGATGTGCCTGGAGGCAGGAAAAAATGTGCTTTGTGAAAAGGCGTTTACTGTAAATGCAGACCAGGCAAGAAAGCTTTTTACCCTGGCGAAAGAGAAAAACCTGCTGATCACAGAGGCAATCTGGACCAGATATATGCCATCCAGAAAGATGATTGATGATATTATTTCAAGCGGTGTGATCGGTGAAGTGACAGCTGTTACGGCCAATCTGAACTATGCCATCAGTGAAGTGGAACGTATCCGTAAGCCGGAGCTGGCAGGCGGTGCGCTTCTGGATGTTGGTGTTTATACCATTAATTTTGCAAGCATGGTTCTTGGGGATAAGCTAAAGGATGTCCAGGCAACTGCTATTTTCCGTGAAGGTGTGGATATGCTGGATACTATTGCTATGGTATTTGAAGGCGACCGTATGGCTACCTTGCAGTGTGGTGCCCGTGAAATTTCTGACAGAATGGGAAGTATTTTTGGAACCAAAGGTTATATTCAGGTGCAGAATATTAATAATCCGGAGAAAATCACAGTGTTTGACAAGGAGCATAAGGAGGTTGCAGCTTATTTGCCGCCGGCACAGATCACAGGCTATGAGTATGAGGTTGAGGCCTGCGCCAGAGCAATCGCACAGGGCGAAAAGGAATGCCCGGAAATGCCTCATGATGAGACTGTGCGTGTGATGGGGATCATGGATGGAATCAGGAAATCCTGGGGCTATGAGATTCCGTTGTATGAGTAGGCAGGGCGGAAGCTCAGCTATTTTGCAGAAAGCCTTTTTCAAACATGCTTTAGTGAACAGTAACAACAATAGGTTACTGTTCACTCCGTTCACAGTAACGCGCTTCGCGATGCACAGAAATCATG
>ENA-OOZX01000706-OOZX01000706.1-human-gut-metagenome-genome-assembly--contig:-NODE-706-length-26482-cov-5.534605_pt1 | contig 26482 bp, 22 predicted proteins | sample MGYA00241048_ERZ501412 | MGnify/ENA primary metagenome ERZ501412 (study PRJEB25962, sample SAMEA2042518) | human gut metagenome | biome: human gut; feature: human-associated habitat; material: faeces... | reverse complement strand
TTATGCGTGAGGGCTCTCCCGAACGCATTAGTCGCAGTTAGCGATTAGTTCGCTGCAGCGTTGCGCCGGCGAGTGAGTAATACACATTGTCCAAATGCGTCCGCATTAAAGAACTTTTAATCAACTAAATAACAATTTCGTTATTCTCTATGATAACAAGAACCAGGTCATACTTTCAATGTGTTATTGAAAATAGCCCGGTTCTTATAAATTTATTTTTTATAAATCCATCAGTCTGTCGTAGACGTCCTTCGGGATATACGGCTGCTGGTTGTGGATGGGTTCGCCCAGGCAGGTCTTGGGATAAGCGAAGGTGCCGGGCTCCAGGCGGATTTCAAGGAGTTTCGGCGCTTCGGTGCCATGTAAAAAGTCTGCCGCTTTTTCAACAACCTCATTGGCTTCCATACAGGCACTGCTGATTCCATAAGCTTTGGCTACCTCTGCGAAGTTGCAGGACGAGAAGCCGCTGCCTTCTGAGGTATCAGCATAGACCTGCTCAAAGTAGTCGCGCTGGAGGTGGCGGATCATTCCCAGGGCGTGGTTGTTCATTACCATCATGGTAATAGGAAGATTCTCACGCTTGACCCACTCCAGTTCCTGAATGTTCATCTGGAATGCGCCGTCACCGCAAATGCAGGCTACTGGCTTTCCGGTGGCGTAATAAGCTCCGATTGCTGCTGGAAGAGCATAGCCCATTGCTCCGTGTCCGCCGGAGAAAAGAAGCTTCTGGTCTTTCTGGTTATGGAAGGACTGGTAGCTCCATACCATATGCTGTCCTACGTCAACTGCTACTGCGGAAGTGTCTGCAAGGGCGTCGCTTAAATCTGCGATCATACGATTCGGATAGCGTTCTGGGATGGAATCATCTACTGCGCGCAAAGATTTCTTTATATCGGCGCACACAGCCAGCCATTCACTGAAATCATAAATCGTCGAACCATCAGATTCTGCACTTTCCGCATTTTCTGCCATTGCCCGAATCACCTCGGCAGCATCTGCACAGAATTTCATTTCATCAATTCCATTTTCGTGAATATTTCGCTGCAAATTATAGTTATCAATATCTACTCGGATGATTTTCGCGTTTTTCGCGAACTCATGAACTTTCGTACCAATCTGACGGGTGCAAAGGGAAATGCCAAGACAAATCAGCAAGTCACTTTTCGCATTGGCGATCATATTGGCATAGCGATGTCCGTAAGCGCCTCCGATGCATCCAAAATTCAGCGGGTCGTCCCACGGTAGTGCTGACATTTCCAATACGCTTGTGATTATCGGGATTTTCCACTGACGTGCCAGAGTAAATAACTGGTCGCGAACTGCTTTGTCGCTGACTCCATGTCCTAACATGATTACGGGACGCTGTGCTTTATCCAGTGCTTCACGGATTGCATCTGCTGCAGAAACAGCACAAGCTGATATTTCACAGTCTGCCATTTTTGCAGACTCTAATACTCCACTGTCGTCCGGCTTCATTGCCATGTCCACGCCTGCTGCTCCGCAGCTGTTTGCAGTTGCTTCCATGCTACTCTCGCAAGCTGCACCAAATCCCATCTCATCCAGACTTATGTCATAAACCGGATTTTTTACATCCCCCCGCTGTATATTCATAGGAAGATCAATCAATACCGGCCCCTTCCGGCCAGAATTCGCAATATGATAAGCTTTATTCAGTTCTTTTACAATATCCTCGTCCTCCCGGATCTGTACTGCATACTTGGTCACAGGCTTCGCCATGGCAACAATATCAATCTCCTGAAAGCCCTGCTGCCGAAGTCCCGGGATGCCGGAATACTCATAAGTATTCAGCTGACCAGTAAGAAAAACAACCGGAAGAGAATCAAAATAAGCATCTGCGATTCCTGAAATCAGATTCGCAGCACCCGGGCCGCTGGTCGCATAAGCACATGCACACCGTTCCCCCGCCTGGGCATATCCACATGCTGCAAAAGCCGCTCCCTGCTCATGATAGCTGGAATGGCTTCTGGTATGAGGATTTTTCTCTATAGAATCAACCAGATGGGCGATCATGGTTCCCTGGTATCCAAAGAAATCATGAATCCCTTTTCTCTGTAAAAACTCAACAATATAATCCGTTACTTTCATTTCCAGAATTTCTCCACCTTTTTTTTCAGATTTGTCCTTCCTGCTACCCCCAACATATCCAGATAAATATGCTGAAGCTCCTCATCCGGAATAAACACCTCGTCATTCTTAAGGCTCTTCACCATAGCCTTTGTATATGGGACAAAAACTTTTTCCAAAGCCGGATAATCTTTATTCTTATAAAGATTTATAATATACTCTTTGTTATCCAGATAATATTTCTCCAATTCAATCTTGGATGCACAGAATTTCACATAATTCCAGCTCCAGTTCAGATATTCCTTTTTCTGGTTGGCATGTCCCTGCTTTCGTCGGGCATGGCTTCGCTTCCGGATCAGGCTCTTCTGACTTCCCACTTCCTGAAAATAATCCTCGAATCGGATCCTGGCACTGACCATTTCCGACAGCTTCACTGTATAATTATCCAGAACCTTCTCCTGGTAGTCTTCCCCATAATACTTCTGAAGATACGTATAAGTATCTCCCGGCACCGGAAACTTCCTGCCATCGATCACCACAGTTTCTGTCTCATCAAAAATTTCCCTTGGAAAATACACTGCCTTTTTCTTCAGGCGAACTACATATTCCTGGGTATCCTCCACATTCATCCTTTTACAGAGCATGCGGTAAAGGCTTTTTCCCAGACGGGCACGTCCTGTGACCAGGCGAAGCCTCATGACAAAACGGCAGATTGCCTTTTTCCTGCCTTTTCGGTCTCCATAATAATCAGCCAGCTCATTCCATCCCACTTCCTGGGCTCTTGTCCACAAATGAGCGAGTCTGGAACGCTGTTTTCCACGCAGGGGCAGAATATCCACTCCCATACCCGGATATTTGTAGTTCCTGCCTTCATTCAGACGGAAGCACAACGTATCCAGATCTGTATAGCGAAGGAAAAATCCATAAAAACGCTTATTGTTATTCATGGATTCCACAATTCTGCTATCCGGAGTCTCCTTCTCCACAGCCAGACGAAAGCGCTCCATATCCGCAGTACGCATATAGACCACGCCTGCATGAGGGCTGGTGATCTCCTGCCCGGTAACACAGCACAAAGTAAGCTGTGGTCCCAGATAATAAGGAATTCCTTCTCTTTTACATATTTTATCTATTTCGGCCAGAAGCTTTACAACTTCTTTTATTTCTCTGTTCAAGCTACGTCTGCTCCCATCTGTCTGTTCATAGTGATCACACTGTTACCAGCGCCTGTTTGAAAAAGGCTTTCTGCGAGATGTGTGTCACAAGCATTCTTTCACAAGCTGCTGTATCTCTTCTATACTTCCATACTTTCCAAGCCACTGATTCAAAAACTCAGAAGCATCTCCGGCTTTTGCATATACAGCTGCTCTCTTGCTTCCTTCATACAGATCTGTGAGAAATATTCTGGAAAGCTCCGTTCGCACAAAACCGCTTCCATTCTGCCGCAGTGCCTCCAGATAGTTCTGGAACGCAGCCTCCGTCTGTCCCTGTTTTCTTCTCACATCTCCAATTACCTTGTACACCTGGGCTCGTTTTTCCTTGCGGATCTGTCCGTCCTTGGCACGTTCTGCCAGCCATTCCAGATCATCCGCCTCACTGGTGTAAACCAGATCTGTGCGAACCCTTGCCAGCTCACCTGGATAGCCCAGGCGCTCCCATGCTTTTGTCAGTGCACGCTTATAGATCTGGATGTCATTGTTCTCACCCGGGCTCTCTGCACGCTCTGCATCAATGCGCTTTAGAATTTCCCCGATCAGTTCTTCCACCTCAGAACGCTTTTTCGCAACACTTGCGCGGGCCAGATAATAATATTCCCGCACAGAAGGATTCTCCGGCAGAAGTCTGTACCACAAAGCCATAAGCTTCATCGCCCCATCCTTCTGTCCAACATCCAGAAGCTGCTGACAAGTCTTCACCGTCTCCCTGCCATAAGGATTCAAAAACTTATCCAACTCCAGTTGGGTAATTCCATTATTTGTTTTCTCACGGGCATCTGCAAAAACTTCCAGAGCATCCGCACATTTGCCCTTCATCCAGAGCAGTTCTCCCTGGTACTTCAGGAAATACCCGTCCTCCGGGAAAAGCCGCAGTGCCTCATCAATATAAAGCTCCGCTTCCACCATATCAATTCCATTGCAAGCGCGTTCCATAAGAAAACGGCTCTTAAATTTCACAAATCCCGGCACTTCCGGATACCGCTCCATCAGCGGCACCATCGTATCCTCTGCTTCCTGATAACGCTTAAATTCATAATCGCAGACTGCTCTTCGAAACAGTTCAATATCAGATTTCAACTGGGCCAGTTCAGAAGGGAATGTACCGGTCTGCTCTTTCACCACCAGCATTCTCCATGCTTTCCCGATCCGTTCTGTATAAACCAGCGTCAGCATTGCTGCATAAAAAGTCACATCGCTGACTTCCAGCAAAACAGGATGATAAAAAGCATAGATTCCGCCAAAATCCTCCCTGCCGATAAACGCAGAGCTCAGCTGGACCTGGTAATATTTTGTAAAGATTTCATTTAATTGGGAAAAGTCACGCTTTTCTACCAATTCCTTCAGGCTGTGTCTGCTTTCTGAAATGCGCGCCTCCAGATCCATCACCGTACTTTTTGCCAGCAGAAGATTGCGCTTATACTGAAGGCGGTGGTTCCGCTTCGCGCCTGCAAGAGAATATATCTTGCGCCAGATGGAATCTCTGCGAAGCCTGCCCTTGCGGATTCCCGGCAGATAATCATCCCGAAGCTCTTTATAGGTAATTCCCTCTACCGTAACCGCATCGTGGGATTCTCTTTCCCCATGGGGTGGAATATAGGACCATTCATCTCCGTAATGCCAGATCAGATAGTCACTCATTCTGTGCGGCACCATTACCTTTGTATTTTCAAAGCTCATATATTTCACAGGAAACATCATGTCCTTATCAAAAAGGAACGGACAGCCGCCCCAGCGCATTGCATAGCGCGGACAATCCTCTTCCTTATAGGAATACATGATCTTCTCCAGTTTCTTCAATGTGCGGTCTTTCCCCAGAAATGTATAGGAAAAAAGCCAGCGCAGATAGGCAGTCACCGGAATTTCCCAGCGGGCACCATATACAACTACCATATTTACCAGCTCAGAGTAGATCATCATATGAGTTCTGTATTTCTCATATTCCTTATCATCTGCGGGAATGGGATCCAGGGTAAGCACATCGATGATCTCACCGGCACTGTCCCTGCCGATAATCTGATGCTTGTGAAGGGCGCAGCTGTCCGTAGCAACATACCTTGGAAAAGTATTGGTATAGCTGCGGTCTACGTCCACACACTGAAGGGCGCGGTGCTCCGGAAGCACGGATCCGGAAATTTCCACCAGTTTATTCCAGTCATCTCTGGGCATATAGATGTCCACATCATCATCCCAGGGAATAAATCCCTCGTTTCGCACAACACCGATGGCTGTTCCTCCCGCCATCACATATCTCAGATTATTCTTTTTACAGATCTCATCCAGCTCACGGAAAAGCTGCAGCAGATGTTCCTGTTTCTCTGTCATTGGTTATCCTCTCTGGTTTATGATTTCCAGAATGTCTGCCAGAGTCTCTGATTCCTCATTAAAAAGTCTGGTACATTCCGTTCTCTCATCACTGATCATAATAAGCAGCTCCTGCAAAAGGTAACGGAGGCCATTGCCTTCGAAGTTAAAGCAGTACCGCTTCAGTCCCTTGCTGTCGTCTATCTTTGCCTCAAAATATCCTGTATTCCACCAGTCTCCCGGGATGGTCACACGGCCTTTCGTACCGATCACAACAAACTCATCCTCCACATCTACTGTGGTGCCAATCTCGATTGTGGCAAGAGCATCCTGATATTTCATGGTGATCATGTCGTAAATGCAGTTTCCAGATCTGTCCTTCACCACATTGGAATTCACTTCCTGGTAATTTCTGCCCAGTATCTTGATAATAGCACACAAAGGCAGAACTGCAGTTTCGGAAAAACTTCTTCCTCCTTCGAAATGGTCCTGGGAAATAGAGCATTTCACACACACAATATCGCCCACCAAGGCGCTGTGTGTCTGCCAGACAAGCTGGTTAAAGGCCCGCAGATACACCAGATTTATTTTCTCCACAAGAAGTACATGACGGGCTGCTGCAAGTGCAAACAGGTCCTTCAGCTTCTCCTTATTATTCGTCATAGGAGCGTCACTTATCACATATTTTCCAAGCTCCAGGGATCTGCGGATGTATTTCTCCCTCTTAGGCTGCTCGGTCTTGATATAAACTATGTCTACCTGGGACAAAAAGCAGTCAAATCCCTGCTGCCATTCCCCATTATCTGCCTCCACACTGTAGTAGGAATCCAATTCATATTTGTCACAAAACGACTCCGCTGCCTCTGCATTCTCAGAAAAAACGCACTCTACATGAAGACCGCTGACATATTTTGTCTCCCACACGATCCCATTGTCCTGATCATTATCTGTAACTACACCCACGGTGTAAGTGGTTCCCTCACCGCGCAGCTTGGTGCTGGAAATATTCTTGGTACGCTCCAGGTACACCACATCACAGTAATTCTTAAGGTAGTCAAATTTGCCGCGCCAGTCAGAACCAAGTACCAGAAGGTCTACCTTATACTTGATGATATCGCTGAGCTTCTGCCCCTGGTACTCCTCGATGATGATCTCATCTGCAAAACCGGTACGGCGTACATTCTCAATCCTTTTCAGAAGGCTGTCCCGCACGTTCAGCTTACCACGCTCAATATCGTAGCTCTCGCTGGTCACGCCCACGATCAGATAATCGCCCAATGCTTTCGCTCTTTTTAAAATATTATAATGTCCCTCGTGGAACAGGTCAAAAGTTCCGTAAGTGATTACTTTTTTCATCGTATTTCCCCTTAAAACCCCTGCTGTCAGCTTCACTCTGCAGTAAAATACTCCCTTTCATTCCCCCGGTTACTGTTCATAGCTTGAGCAGCAACAAATCAGAACCAGCTGCCGTCCGGGACTAATAAATACATTTAGTATAACACAGTTTGCATAGTAAGTCATTATGAAAGAATATCTGCTTTACAAAAAATATTCCCGGGTTTAACAAAAATATAACTCTTTTTTTACTGTGAAACTACTGAACTGCTGTCTCTTTCTTAATAAGAAAAGAAAGACAATCCGTCAGGACTGCCCTTCTTCATGATCTTCTTTCTCTTCTGCATCAAAGGAGGTATCCCATGTGGCAGCCAGCTCTTCGATAGCCATTCTTCGCTGAGCCAGTACTGCAAACCGGTCTTCCTCTTCACTATCATATTCGTCTTCCAGACCTTCATCCTCAACCTTCTTCTCACGTTTGAAAAGAATGAAGGTGATCAGTCCCATAACATTGGTATAGACCCAGTCCACCGGAAGACTTCCAAGTATCAGTACAAACAGAACTGACACTCCAAACAACGCCCATACATTCATCAGCTGCGGAATATTCAGGATCATAAGTCCGTTCATCAGAATCATGATGGGATAATGGAAAAAGTAAATTCCCATTGTGTTTCTTCCCAGGAAAATAAATGGATGGCGTTTATCTGGCATCAGCACCAGCAATGCAAAAATAACCGTAAAGGAAATCAGATACATCATTCCTCTGACTACCATTCCCTGCACATTGTCCATTCCACTTGCAAGATAGGAATGATTGCCTCGGAAAAGGTCTACCGGAATATTATTTCCGATCATATAATTGGTCGCCACAAACAGAAGAATGATCACGAAAAGTGCAACCACGATCTTGCCTTTAAATTTGCGGATCACCTTGGTGTATTCACTCTTCCATAAATATCCTGCCACAAAAAACGGGAAAAATACCACAATTCTTGAAGCTGATAAAAATGTACTGAATTCCATTCTGGTTCCTGCCCACAGCGCAAAAATAATGCTGAGAGGTACAATAAACCTTATTTTTCCAAATGCTTCTATGGTCAGACGGTATGCAAACAACGCAAGCACATACCACATAACGGTTCCGGAAGGACGGAGCAGTTCATAATCCATTTTATTTCCCAGCCAGATCTGCGCTGCCCAGGTAAGTGTATAACCCAGAATATATGGAATCAATAAATTCTTAACATTCTTCATCACATCCTGAGGCTTCTTGGACAGATAACCGGAAATAAATATGAACGCCGGCATATGAAATATGGTAATTCCATACCACACAAAACGCACAACCTGATCTGCTTTAACCAGCTGGAATGCAATGATATGATTAAAAACCACCAGAAAAATCAAAAATATTTTTATATTATCCACAAGGTAGGAATATGGAATTTCCTGTTCCTTCGTATTCTTGCTCATTTTAGCCACCTTTATACTTTGACATAATTATTTTCAGACATGTCAGTTTTATGAATAAAGGATAACATATTTTTGTGGTTTTTGGAATAACTTTTTAATATTTTAACGTGTTTTGAAATATTTTCCTGTGGTTTTGTGTTACTGATGAACCGCAATAATGTATTATTTCATTTCTCCAAAAACCTGCTGGTGCAGTTTGCGCCCTGTAGGTGTTGCCGCCAGGCCACCCTCTGCTGTTTCTTTAAGGGCAGTGGGCATCACATCTCCTACCTTTTTCATAGTCCAGATCACCTCGTCAGCCGGAATTGCACTTCGGATTCCGGCCAGAGCCAGTTCTGCTGCCACAAATGCCCCAGCTACGCCTGATGCATTTCTCTTAATGCATGGAATTTCAACCAGCCCTGCAACAGGGTCACATACAAGACCCAGAATATTTTTTAGGGCAGTGGCTACTGCCGACTGGATCATATCAGGTGTGCCGCCGGCAAGTTCCACAATTGCCGCCGCTGCCATGGCAGATGCAGAACCGCACTCAGCCTGACAACCTCCCTGCGCTCCTGCAAGTGACGCATTATTGGCAATTACCATTCCCACTGCAGATGCTGTGAAAAGGGACATGACGCATTCCTCTTCTGTAAGCTGGTACTGCTCCTGCATGGTGAGTACAGCTGCCGGTACAATGCCGCAGCTTCCTGCTGTAGGCGCTGCTACGATTCTTCCCATGGAAGCGTTCAGTTCTGATACTGCAAGGGCACGATAGAGGGCGCCTCCAAGAAGGGGACCTGTAAGATTTTTCCCTTGCTCTACAGCAGTGCGCATGCGATAGGCATCTCCACCAGTGAGGCCGCTTGTGCTTTTCAGATCCGGGGCGCTGCCAGGCTGGATACAGGATGCCATAACCCGATAGTTTTCCCTCATTTTTTTATATATTTCCTGCTTCGGCAGTTCCATCTGCTCCGCCTGCTGCTCCAGAACCAAAGCGGACAGACGACAGTTGTTCTCCTTCGCTGCTTTCAGCAGGGATTCTATTGAGTGGTAGTTTAGATCCACAGTGAATTCTCCTTTACCGTATTTTTAGTGGGGTGAGAAGTTTTTCAAAAAGGGACACATTGCCCAAATGCTGTATGTCGATAGGAACTTCAACCAACTAAATAGCAATTTATACACGTTCTAACATCGTACTGGAATATATATTCTCCAGCCGGTTAATCTTCTCATTGAGTTCCGGGACAAAGTGACTGTCGCTCTCGATTGTCATTACCGCCACACCACCCTTGGTCTCACGCGCCAGGTGGAAATTGCAGATATTCACCCCATACTCTGCCATCAGCTCTGTAACCGCAGCAATCGTCCCTGGTGCATCCTTGTGAAGCACGATCAAAGCAGGATTCTGCCCAGTAAGAGCAACCTCCATTCCATTCACTCGGGTGATCAGGATATTCCCCCCGCCAATACTGCTGCCACGAAGAGACACTTTTTCCCCGTCTGCTGCAGTCAAAGTGATCTCCGCAGTATTCGGGTGCGTATCCTCCAGTTCACCAGTCTCGATCTGGATTTCCAGTCCCTCCTTTTTCGCCACATCAAGGGAAAAACGGATACGCTCATCATCTGTCTGCATTCCCAGTATTCCCGCTACAAGAGCCTTATCCGTGCCGTGTCCCTTATAGGTTTTCGCAAAGGAACCATGCAAAAATATGTGCGCTTTCACCGGAGTTTTTCCAAGAAGAGCCCTTGTCATCAGACCGATCCGAGCTGCTCCCGCAGTGTGTGAGCTGGACGGTCCGATCATGACCGGCCCCAGAATGTCAAATACATTCATACTTATTTTCCTCTTCCTTTTATTCATCCACTGCCAATATTCGTTTCCGGCAGCCTGCAAATGTTTTCACGTTACCGCTCACATCTGCACTGTTATTGTTCCATCTTAACATTAAAACATACCTTTTACAACATGGATAAAGGGTAACTGTTTACTTCTTGTTTACTGTTCACTCCATTCACAGTAACGCGCTTCGCAATGCACAATACTCCCGATAAATAATCTTATGTTTCCTTTCTACCGGGACTGTGGTAAAATAGTTCTATGTAAATCGCCTGGAACCATTCCGGCAAGACTATTTTCAGATTTCTTTATGAAAGGCACACAATTCATGAAACGAGTGATTACTTACGGTACCTTTGATTTACTTCACTATGGGCACATTAATCTGCTGCGCAGGGCGAAAGCTTATGGTGACTACCTGATCGTAGCTTTATCTACAGATGAATTTAACTGGAACGAGAAGCATAAAAAATGCTATTTTTCTTATGAAAAAAGGAAATCCCTGCTGGAAGCCATCCGTTACGTGGATCTGGTAATTCCGGAGGAGAACTGGGAGCAGAAGGTAAGTGATATTAAAGAATACCATGTAGATACCTTTGTTATGGGTGACGATTGGGAAGGGAAGTTTGACTTTCTGAAGCCTTACTGTGACGTGGTGTACCTTCCGAGGACACCTGAGATTTCTACTACGCAGATTAAGGCGGATCTGCAGAAATAGGAAGCATTGGTAATTATATAGTCAGAGATTTCGTATGATTCATGCAGGTTACGAAATCTCTGACTTTTTTATTTCATGACAACAATGTGCACACTTCCCAAAAACGATTTGCAGGATGTGCGTCACAATTTATTGGAGATTTTGTCCGGATGAAGGCGCCGTAGCGGGCTACGGCAACTGAATTCGGGCAAAATATACCGCAAAGTGGGGCGTGCAGATTGCGGGAATGATTTTTCAAACACGCTCTAACACAGCATCTGCAAATATTTATCCCGGACTACTTAGCAAGACGGATCATATTCCAGCTGTGTTTTCCAAGCACAGTACTTAATTTACCGCCGTCAATCCGGCTTGCAGCGGATTTCACAGGCACAACCTTTTCGGAATCCGTTTCTGTATTTACAGCTTTCATATCGTCATTAGTAAGTACAATGTGTTCTTTCACCTGATAGCCTTCAAACTGGCGCAAATCGCAGCTTACCTCCAGGTCTTCCTCAAGACTTTTATTCACTGCAAAAATTGTAAGAGTATCTTTCTCCTCATTCCATACGCACACAGAATCCAGATACGAAACATCACAGTAATTCCTGCTGTCATATACCGGAGCCAGTACCTGTGTATTCAACACAGTTCCTCTTCCAAAAATGCTTGTGTACATATATGGATAAAAGATAGTCTGGCGCCATGCACCTGTATCGGAGGTCATGATCGGCGCGATTACATTTACCAGCTGTGCCAGGCATGCCATTTTCACACGGTCTGCATGGCGAAGTAAAGTGATCAGCATGCTTCCAACCAGAAGGGCATCTTCAAAATTATAAATATCCTCAAGCTGATGTGGAGCCTGTCCCCATTTTTCCAGTTTCTCGTCGGCTGCATTGCTGTGATACCACACATTCCACTCATCAAAGGAAAGGTTAATGCGCTTTTTGCCATGCTTTTTCGCACGGACAGCGTCGCAGATGCTGACTACGCCGGAAATAAAGTCATCCATCCCTTTGGAATTTGCAAGAAAATCAGGGGTGTCATCAGCAGCATTGCCGTAATACTGGTGAAGGGACATATAATCCACCAGATCATAGCACTCGTCCAGAACCGTGTACTCCCAATCTCCAAATGTCGGCATCATCAGATTGGAGCTTCCGCAGGCAACAGTCTCAATCTCCGGATCCAGCATTTTCATAATGCGGGAGGTCTCCGCTGCTGTTCTTCCATATTCATATGCAGTCTTGTGTCCCATCTGCCAGGGACCATCCATTTCATTTCCCAGGCACCAGGTCTTAATGTTATGCGGCTCTGCATGACCGTTGGCCTTACGCATGTCGCTGTAATAGGTACCGCCCTTAAAATTACAGTATTCCAGAAGATTTCTGGCTTCCTCCGGTCCTCTTGTTCCAAGATTCACTGCCATCATAATATCTGTGTCTGCTTTCTTCGCCCAGTCCACGAACTCGTCCAGGCCAAAGTGATTGTTCTCGATCACACCCCAGGCAAGTTCCGGTCTGGCAGGTCTTAGCTCCTTTGGTCCAACACTGTCTTCCCATTTAAAACCGGAAACAAAGTTGCCTCCCGGATAACGGACAATTGGAACCTGAAGCTCCCTTACCAGCTCCAGAGTATCTTTACGAAAGCCCTGCTCATCAGACAGAGGGCTGCCCTCCTGATAGATTCCTTCATAAACAGCACGTCCCAGCTGTTCAATAAAAGAACCGAAAATCCGCTTATCCACCTTGCCGGTGAGGAAATATTTATCGATGATGATCTGTGCTTTTTTCATGGTGCCCTCCTTATATGGTGCCAGTTGTATGGCATTTTTCTGCTCTTTATGTATCTATTATTTTAATGGCATACGATTTTTTTACCAGTTTTTTTCTTCCGATATAGTTGACTTTTTTTCCGATAATGATTACAGTAAAAAAAATAGTGAAAGGAGTCCGGAGCATGAATTTTTACGAAGCTGCAGACAGGGATTTTTCCATTCAGTTCTGCGAATACAACTATTCAAACCCTGATTATGATCAGATCTACCGTCCCAATGGAAGCGGAGACTATCTGTTTTTGCTTTTTAAGACACCCATGAAGGTTTATCTGGACAAAAAGCTCAGTATTTCCAAGGAAAATGCGTGTATTCTCTATGCTCCCGGATATAAGCAGCATTATAAGGCTGTTCACAGATTCCGGAACAGCTACCTCCATTTTTCCTGTAAGGCAGATCTGAAAAAACAATATGGGATCCCGCTTAATACTGTTTTTTATCCGGGAAACTGCGAAGAAATCGATGCCTGCATCCGGCTCCTTCACAAAGAACATATAGCAAATGATTTATTTTCCGACGAATACGAGTATACTCTCTTTCAGCAGCTTATGATTACGATTGCAAGGGGACTTAAAAGCCATCAGATACATGGAAATGGAACGGAAGGAGACAGTCTTTATTCTGCATTTCGAAAGCTTCGGCTGGAAATGCTCACGAACTACGCAGAGCCATGGGACACCACAGCGCTTTGTAAAAAGGTCAGTCTGGAAAAAAGCCAGTTCTATTCCTGCTATCAGAAATTTTTCCAGAGTACCCCTCATGCAGATTTGCTTCAGATTCGTATGGATAAGGCAAAGAACCTGCTGACAAATGAAGCACTGACTGTCCAGCAGATTGCGCAGATGTGCGGATTTTCAGATTTTTCCCATTTCAGCAGATATTTTAGGAAACAGGCGGGATGCTCTCCCCTGCAATGGCGCAGGAAAATGGGAGAGCCCCATTGATACTTTAACGATATTTCCAGATTCCGTGAAGTGCATAGGACAAAAAGAAACAGGCACTTCTCAGTGGCCCATAGCCAACGTAACGGTACACCTGATAGGTCATGATGGCAGATTTGGCTTTGTTTCTTGACTTTCCGCCCTGAGACAGACGATATTTCAGATAGGGCTTATTGATTCCTGTGGCATGTCCGTATTTTCGCACCACCTTCAGCCAGGTGATATAATCCTCATGGCTGTCATCATGCTCCATCGGAAATTCCAGTGCCACCTCACGGAGAATCAGAACGGAAGAACAGTTAATGCTGTTATGTTTCAGAAGCTCATGATAATCCAGCCTGGATTTAACCGGAATATACTTGCCTGTAAAGGTTCCGTCCGGATTCATGAGATCACGTCCTGTGGAGCAGATTACATCACCGGTCATTTCAAGAGCGGCCAGCTGTACCGCCAGCTTTCCTTCTTCCCACCAGTCATCTGCATCCAGAAATGCCACATATCTGCCTTTCGCAACAGACACACCACGGTTACGGGAACCGGCAGCGCCGAGATTGCGCTCATTTTTTATATAAACAAAATCCGGTCTGTTTTCCCATGGAATGAGAACTTCCCGGGTTCCATCAACAGAGCCGTCATCAATGACAATCAGCTCCAGTGGAATATTCTGCGCATAAACAGACTGCACTGCCTGGGCGATGTATTTCTCACCATTATATACGGGCATGATCACAGATACCGCTGGTCGTATTTCTTCCCCTGATGCCCTCTTGGATTGCTGCATTTTTTCTGCATTTTTCACTCGTAGCCCTGGTTCTGTAAGTTCCATTTGTAACTCCTCTTATCTTTCACTTTCTATCATTATAAAACATCCGATTTCTTAAATACGCACTTATCTTTAAAGAAGGTCTTTATCAATAATCTGGTAGTTCGCCCGGTGTATGTACAGCGCCTTCCCATCGACCATAAGCTTTGTCATTTTCGGCAGATCGTCCGGAATTTCCCAATAAACATTATCCCCGGAAAATGCGGCGATAGGCTGTCCAAGCTGGGATTTGATGACCACAACCCTGGATTTGCCGAAATCATTTTTGTACCGGTTCAAAACCCTTGCCAGAGCTGCATTATCCGTGATTCCGTTCCCACCGTTACTGTTGACCTCGTCTAATGAAAAATCCACCTCCGGTTTCAGTCCATTCTGCACAAATACACAGGTATCTCCGCAGCTTTCGATTTCTTTTCCATCAATGGTAATGGTGATTACTGAAGACAGGTCATAGCCGGTTACTGCTCTTCCATCGCTGTCATAGCTGACGGTTTCAATTTTATTTCCGGTAATGCTGATTTTCTTTCCAGAGGTTTTCAGGGTCTGATTTCCATAATTATCATAGGTATATACAGTATAGTTGTTTCCGATCAATGAGCCATGAATTTCATTAATAATGGAACCCAGTTTACTGCAGCCAGTGAGCGCAACTACCAGAATTGCGGACAAAAGGACTGCGAATATTCTCTTCTTTTTCTTTTGCATTTTTCTTCTCTCCATGTGTTTTTATGTTTGATATGCTTCCGCTATAGCTTGTATCAAAAGATAGTTACAGATTTATAGTAGCATGACAAATCACAGAACACAAGATGAATCACTGTCCCACATTTTAAATTATTTTAGTTCAGGTTATCTGTTTACCCCATGACCAGTAACCGCTTCTCAATGCACATAAATCATGTATTCACATGATTTAGCACCATTCTCACGCCAAACCAAACTCCGCCAGTAACTTATTTCGATACTCCCGATCGGTGCTTGCTTTTAACAGCTCGCTGATACGGTCTGCCAAAATAAGTTTCTCACTCAAGGTTGCCATTTCATCTTGACCTTCCAATCGTCCTTCCTGTCTTCCTTCCAATCGCCCTTCCTGCCGTCCTTCCAATCGTCCTTCCTGCCGTCCTTCCAATCGTCCTTCCTGTTCTCCTTCTTGTCTGCTAACTCGCAGCATCTCTTTAATCGCTTTACACATGTCAAATCCACCTCCTTTGGATTGTACTTCCTGTTTGATCAGCCTCAAATTCCTAATTCCCGCCATTACGGTCAGAAAGTCATAAGCATCTTCTGGTAAATTGGAAAAAACTTCCTGATTTTCTTCTATGTATGTTTTTAATTTCATCCTGTCGTTAGTTCTTTTCAAAAAGCCACAGACCTGGCGCAAATCTGTTTGAAACCATTCTTCATTCGAAAAATGGCGCATTTCAAAAATCAGAAGTGGTTTTTCTGTAAACAGCTTCTTCAGTTCCTCTCTCGTGTGATGCCCGTACTGGCATTACATAATGCTCAATTGTCTGCCCCTGGAGCATAAGCAGGAACTTTGCTTTATTCACTGTCACCATCACGGATAAATCCAGAGTATTTTCTACTGCTGATACTTTGTTATTCTTTTTGAAAATATTGTGCAGTACTGGATTCTGTTCCTGCAGGTCATATTCTCTGACAACCGGTTTCCCATGAAATATAACTCCGTTGATCAGATCCGCACCCCTCCTGAAGTCTCGAAAGTATTCAATTGATGTGGCGTTTTCCTCCTTCATGCACACTCCCTTTCTGAATATGATAGCAGTATGCAGGATATGAAAATTATACTTTTCAGATGTTATTCTATATTATTATAATACACATTTTTATTATATTTTTCAAGTATCAGTATATTTTTTCATTTACCACTTTACACAGCTATCAGTTTCTAACAATGCAACAAAAATGAATCAACTGGTCGAATGACCGGACACAGATTCTTCTGTGAGATTTTCTGTAGTGAAAGTGAGTTTAGTATACGACTTGTTGAGGTGTATTGTCAATTATAAAATGTTTGGAAGTTTATCTTTGTATTTTATAATATGGCATAAGTATATTATATGTATAAAAAGAATCGTTCGAAATAACTGATAAATCAGAAGTGATTAAAAGAGATAATACGTTAATAGAAAAGGGCAGGAAAAGATTGTTATGGGAGAGGTGGGATGCAAATGAATCACACTCTCTCCCTTCTAAACAACTTTAATTTAACACCCTCAGTGCCATATAGCAGACTGTCTTTTCCTTTTTCATACTATGTCCCCCTAACGCTTCCTGAGTCTTATCTCACTTCATAGAATGAACAAACACTACCTTTGCTATCTCTACACCATTTGGATTTGTGGTAACGCTAAATTCAACGGTTTTCCCCACCTCAGAAGTTCCCTTTTCTGAATTCTCCCATTTTGCATAATCAAATACTGATTCAAAACGCAAGTTCTCGTTATGGATTATTTCTGCGTCATTCAATAAATCATCCCAAAACTTGACAATTAACAAAAAACTGTATCATTATTTGTTCTTGATGCAATGCACAAGCTCCCCCATACCGCAGACTTATTTTTCACAAAAAAAACATTATTGATTAATTTTGACCCAATTCGAGATTTCTTGTTCTGGTGATTTGCACCAACCTTGAAAATCATCTTTCATAATATAAATACCGTTTTGTGATTTATAAATAGTACCTTTGTTAACATTATTAAAATGTCCTATAGAGTCATTCTCATAATTGAGGTTAGCTTGCGTTAATACATTTGGCTGTAAAACTAGTTCTACATACGGCCATTTATTACCATTCGGTATAATTGAACTATAGTCTGACCAATTGCTTTCAGCGCTATGGTCTTGTATACATACATAATACCTACCTAAATAGCTATACACATTACCCTTTTTAACAGTTACATTACCATTTCCGATTGCAAAAGGTATAACATTATTAACTGTAAAATCTGGCCAGGTAACTTTTATCGTCCCTGTTCCAGGTTTTTGTGAATCTCCTGAACTATTATTTTCTCCATTATCGGTACCATTATTTCCGTTACCATTTCCAGAGCCATTATTTCCACTATCTCCACCACCATTTCCACCAGTCCCGCTGTTATCTTCACCGGTTCCACCCTTCCATTCAAACTTAACGGCCTCATCTGCTGCACCTGTCGGTGGAACGTATGTAATCACACATTCTCCATTTGCGCCTGGATTACCAAACCAATGTGTATTATCAGTAGAACTGACTCCACCAATTGTAATCGGTAGTGCAGTCTGCCAGCCATCCTGTTTCTGTTTCAAAGGCTTCACTGTAATGGAATATACATTCTCATCTTGTTTATATATCGTCTGACTCGCATCTTTTGTATAAATCGCCACCGTATCCCCTGTAATCGCCGCCATCATCACTTCCGCATATGCAGATCTTACATCGGAGAGGTCTACGGCTTCGCGGCTTTTTTCAAGCTGGCTTGTGAAAATGGGGATTCCAATTGCTACTAACACAGCAATTATCGCCACTACGATCAAGAGTTCTGCTAACGTAAATCCCTTGGCAGATTTTATTTTTCTCTTCATAAACATCCCTTTTTCTTATGTATTTGTTACTAAAAAACACACTTTTGCCTTTTAAGGATAGCACATAGGCCTACCGAAGTCTATCTGCATTTTGGCTAAAATAATACCTCATTTTCGTAAATGTTGCGCAACTGCAAACAGATTTCGCCGCGTCTCCTCTCTGCACAGACTATGTTTACCTAAAGAATTGTAATTCTTCTGAAATTAAATAGAGTGGCAGCTATCAAAGGCTGCCACCCAATTTTACCCTTATGCAATTCCCAACTCTGCCATCAGTTTTTTTCGATACTTTTTATTATTACTTGCCTGCAATAAATCATTAATGCGTCCAGCAGAAACTAACTTTTGAATTAATTCGTTCATTCGTTCTTCTGTCTTACGTTCGCCTTCACGTCTGCCTTCACGTCTGCCTTCACGAATACCTTCCTGTTTGCTGTCTCTCATCATATCATCAAACGCCTTACACATATCCAATTCACCTCCCACCGTTTCAACATCTCTCTTTATAAGTTTCATGGCCCTAATTCCCGACATTACGGTAAGTAGGTCAAATGTGTCTTCTTCTAGTTTGGAGAAAACCTCTTCATTCGCCTTTACATACTCCTGTAAAGCCGTTTTATCATTCGTTCTTTGCAAAAATCCACAAACCTGTTGCAAATCAGTCTGGAACCAGTGGATATTTTTGAAATAATACACTTCAAAAAGCAACATTGGTGTCTCGGAAAATAATTTCTGCAGTTCTTCTGGAAAATCATTTGCTCCGGTCAGTTCATCCATTTTGAAGGCCGCTTGCCAGTGCTCTTGTCCAAAATAGATTACAATTTGAAGCACAAGGTAAAAATGATCGGTCTTTTTCATTCCAGAAAGCCGCTCAGCATTATCTTTTAAATCATTACAGTTCTTATGATCCTTTTGCAATTTTTTCCACTGATTATAATAGTCAATCCCTTTCTCGTGCAAAAGTCTGACCGGCATTGCATAATGCTCCAGTGTTTGTATCTGAATCATAAACTGAAATTTCAGACTCTTCCACGTCACTGCAATAGACAGATCTGGTGTATTTTCTATAGCGACAACTTTATTCTTTTCCCGATAGACATTATGCAGCACTGGATTTTTCTCCAACAGATTATCTTCTGTAATAACCTGCCTGCCATGAAAAACTATTCCATTCAGAAGATCAACTATCCGCCGTGGATCCTTAAAGTACTCAATTGATGTAGCGTTCTTTTCCCGCATGCACACTCCTTTCTTTGTATGAAAAAGTTATGTAAAGTCATGTGTACAATACAAGAACGAACATTTTGTACTATCATTAGTATATACATATATTTTGTATTTTTCAAGTATTAGTATACAAAAATATAACTTTACAACAACTATTTCATACCTACGCAAAATATTCATAACGAAATGGAATTCCCTGACCGAATGGTCAGATTTAGATTTTTTCTTTTGTAAAAGTAAATTAAGTATACGACTTAATGAAGGGCAATGTCAATCAGAAAAATTGAGGATTATGTATATGATTTTCGTAAGAATTGCGCAGAAAAGCAGGCCAGAAATGACTTCTGACCTGCCTGGTAAAAACGGATTATTTAAATTGAAATCACCCAAATTTTCTCATATTACTAAGATCTGTCAGGTCGATCATCTGTGTTTCGCCGACTTCACCTGTTGGGCTCATCGGGCATACGGCGTAATTTCGTGTTTCGCTTCCTATCGTAAGTTTAGCCACATAATGCCAGCGAGACCATTCCTCAGTGCCTCTCTGATAATCACCATAACAATTGTGAATATCATCAAACCCACCGATTAACTTTGCAAATTCACAAAGGGCTGCCGGTGATGTGCAGGAATCCCAACGATAAGATACAAAAAATGGAGTATTAGGCTCTGCTGCCAGAGATACCAGATAATTTCCATGTACCGTTACATATTTGAAGCGACCTGGCTCTGTGAGATAATCACTTACAGCGTCCATTTTTTCAAATGGAGTCATACCGGAAGTTGTAACTTTATTGATAATGTCAGTCATCCATGCTTTCTCAGCCTGGTCATAATCCATAACATTTAATGCCACTGTTTTTGCGACCGTGTAACCAGACATGGAGTATTCTCGGAATTCGATATTGTAAGTTCCTGCTTTTTCAAAATATACATATCCGATATAACCGCCTTTTACTTTTTTCAGGGAAGTTGTCTCGGAATCGCCATTTTCATAAGGAATATCATCATATATGTGCGTTGTTCCACCTGAATACACATTTATCAAAGGGCTTTCTCCATCACAGATCAGTCTAAAAGAATTCAGATCCTGATTGTCTGTTTTTATAAAAAGAGGTTTGATACACTGTGTGTAAATATCTGCTTTCTGCTTGTCCAAACCATAAATTTCATAGGTATATTTAGCAGGTGTTGTGCCTTTCGTATCATATATTGGCAAATCTACTTTACGGATTTCGCTCCACGGTCCAACGACTTTTACATTATTGCGGATGGTGTAAGAACGTACTTTTGCATAATAACTGCGGCCTGAGTCTAAATAATAGAAACTCACACTTCCTATCCCGTCATCTTCACCGATTGTTCGCATATCCTGAACACTGTATGCAAACTTATCATTGTAAGAAAGATAACCTTCGTAACCAACATAAGGATCTGACTGGGAAAAAGTTCCCGGGCAGTTCAAATCCACCCATCCGTCACCATAATCTATTGACTTGATGGCTGGAACAGGAAGGGTGCTGTCAACTGTTTCAGATGTCACTACATAAGAAGTCTCAGTATGCGGATTGTATAGCTTCTGGGTAACTGAAACCGTGGAAGTAATTTTTTGTCCATAAATATCCGTGATGGTAATCACGCATTTCCCAGGCTCAAGCGTCGCAAATAAGTGGCTGTTTCCGCCTTCAGCTTCATCTGTGGAATATACAACAGCCGGATCAGAAATATTAATGTCTTTGATTCCATTTGAAGTTTCAATCTCATAATACCTTCCGCTTTCCAGGGTTATATTTGCTTTCCCCTCTTCGAGCGTTAATTTCGGAACCGGCTTAGGGGTAGGCGTTGTATTTGAAGTATTTTCTTTTGACTTTCCGCTTGTTTTGCAATGTTCTGTGGAAGACCATTTGGAATAATATTTCTTTCCTTTAATGGCCATGTAGGTACGGGCTTGCATATAATATGTAGTTCCGGCTTTCAGTCCATTGAGGGAAACGGTGTTGTTTTTGTTTCCTTTGACTGTTATGGTTTTCGCATTTTTTAATTTGGAATTTGTGGCATAGCGCAGCTGGTAACCGCTGGTCTGAGCGGTTTGCCTTTTTATTACCACACTGGCAGTCTTTTTTCCAACATAACCACCCATTACCTGGGTCTTTGGAGGCAAAATGGTAAACTGCTTTTTCACTTTGCCGGTATAAGCACCTTTTCCAATAATCTGAACCGTATAGGTGCCTACCTTTTTGCAGCCCTTGGAATACTTCAGAACATAGTTTTTCTTCTCTTTCAGGGCTTTGCCCTTATAGGTGACGCTTACCTTCGGGCGCTGGACTTTTTGATTGTAGGTGAGTTTGGTGGCTGATAGTTTAATCTTGGTGTTTTTCAGATTTACCTTTGCAGCGGCAAATACCTGGCTTGTACTGCACAGCAGAAGCAGGGAAATGATGAGGCAAAGACGAACCAGCCGATGAAGGTGGTGATTCTTTTTCATAGATTTTTTGCTCCTTCCTGAGATAGATTGATAGATTTATTAGACCATTGCAGAACTTCATTTGTTTTGATTTTAGCACTTGATGGGGGAATTAACAAGTAGAATGGGGTGCAAAGAAAACATTAAGAATATCCAATGCAATTTATAGTTAAAAGCCCAAAATTGCGTTGGATATTCCTTTTCATATTGGCTTATAAGCCATCATATTTTGACATTTTCATTCCTGCTAATTCCAAAACATGTTCTCTGCTAATTTTCAGCAGTTCTGCAATCTTTTCAATGCCCATTCCATCCTGAAGTAGTGAATTGACAATTTCTTTTGTTTTCAATTCCTTTCCTTCCTGTATTCCCTCTTGTATTCCTTTTTGTATTCCTTTTTGTATTCCGCTTTGCTCCCCAGCCTCAAACTCAGCTTTTCTCAGTTTACGTTCTTCCTCTTCTTTGTCATATTCAAATATACTCACTGCGATAACCTCCGCTCTATTTTTCCGAAGAAATTCTTCCAGAATTCCCTCCTGAATACATTCATCTACAGCTTTTTTTACAGCTGTTTCCAGTTGCATATATTTTGCATATTTACGAACCCGCGCTACATATATTGCATATTCCCTTAGTATCTGGCACTGTTCCATCAATTCCCTATTACTACCTTCATTGATATTCAAAGTTACTACTTTAAGTTCAAGTTTCGGTTCACTGGATATATTCTCATATGCTTCTGACAAACGGTTCTCCCATCTGTCTTCTTTCCGCTCTGTACCATTATAAAATACAATAAAGTTCGGTGCCGGTATTTTCTGCAATGCTGATGAATATAAAGACTTCTTATTCACCAGCTTCTGGTATTCAGCGGATATGTAAAAAAGATCCCGTAAGGGCATATTCGGTGTGTATGTTGACTGATGCTCATACAGGAAAAGATTGGTGTCAATAATAAACGACAGATCATTTTTCATTCCCATATAAATCGCATTCTCAAGTGTGACAATCTCCAGGTCTTCCGGATTCATATAGGATGTTCCATTAATCGCATTATAAAGCGATAACAGATTCTTTCGATCTGAAAATAGCATCCGGAATATCGTGTCCTTGTAGTTTCTGTTTACCATAGGCTGGTCCTCCTTTTCTTTGCAGGAGTCAGAAAAGACAAGCTAAGCATACATACCTTTCATTCAGAACTCCTGCTCTTCTTCGTTAATGGGTTAAAAAGCATGGATTTCTGATGTGTGATTAGATAAATCAGATGGCGGATATGCCTTGAACTATATGAGAAATATGCTTTTTATCATAATAACATTGAAGTTCTTGATTTACAAGTACTTTTCGAAAATCTGCTAAATTCTTCCGCTTTCTTTCTTCACAGCCTATTCCCCTGGTAACGGGAATGATTTTTCAAACACGCTCTAATCCGTCACCAGCCTTACGCCATCCATAAACAAAATCTCACACCCCTTATCACCCCCAATTATAATTTCCCCAATCACCATTCTCGTCTTCCTCGCCACCTGGAACCAGGAAGGATACTTTTCGGTCAGCTCTTTCATCTGTGCTGCACGTAAGCGCTCTAGGGCATTTCCCTGGGAAATATCTTTCTCCCAGTCTGGCAGAAGATTTTCTCTCTGGGATACCAGCTGTGCCCAGGCAGAGCTTACATATTCTTCCAGCTTATGCCCCTCAACAGGCTTGGCTTTACAAAATCCGCCCTTTTCTTTGCCGGAATTTATGCAGCGCCACACGCTTTTTCTGCTCTTCTTCACCATCCTTCCACCACAGCACCCACAAAAAATTTTTCCATAAAAAGGTTCCAGACTGCAGCTTCCCAATTCCCGGATCTGATGATTCCGTTTAAACTCTTTGATTCTGTTGATTTCCAGCTGTGCCGCGTCCCATATTTCCCGCTCTATGATTGCTTCATGATCATTTTCCACATAATACTGGGTCAGTTTTCCATCGTTCTTTTCCAGCTCTTTCGTAAGAAAATCCCGGATATAATACTTCTGCATAAGCAGATCTCCATTGTACTTTTCATTTTGAAGGATGCGAACGACCGAAACCGCAGCCCAACGAGATTCTCCATGCACGCCCGAAACATTTTCGGTATTCAGCATTCGTGCTATTTCAGATGGCTGCCACCCCTCCAGAAACTCACGAAAAATCCGCCGCACCACTTTCGCCTGCCCTTCATTTATCACCAGATGCCCCGCCTCATCCTTATCGTATCCCAGAAAACAAGCGGCATTAATGTGAGGGATTCCCTGCTGAAACCTGGAACGGATTCCCCACCTGGTGTTTTCGGAAATATTTCGTGATTCCTCCTGGGCCAGACTGGAAAGAATGGTAAACAAAAGCTCACCAGACGACTCCATCGTGTTAATCCCCTCTTTTTCGAAAATCACCGGAATCCCAAGGCTCTTCAAATATCTTGCGTAATGCAGACAATCCCGGGTATTTCTGGCAAAACGGCTGATAGATTTGGTGATCACCAGATCTACTTTTCCCGCCTCACAGGCCGCGATCATACTGCGAAAGCCAGCCCTTTTACGCGTACCAGTACCGGAAATCCCCTCATCGGAAAAGATTCCGGCAAGCTGGTATTCCTCTTTTTCATTAATATAATCCGTGTAATATGCGATCTGATTGGCAAAAGAGCCCAGCTGCTCTTCCTGTTCGGTAGACACCCTGCAATATGCTGCCACTCTGCATTGGGAACTGTTGGCAGATTTAGCGTTTCCATTCGTCTGGCTTGGGGGAATAACCGTAAGTTTCTTTTCCATCTATAAGCTCCTTTCCGATATATGCTGAAAAATTGATGTTTCGAAGCGGGGAAAGCTTTTCATCTGGTATGCGGACACCTTTGCAAAAAGCTTTTCCTTTTCGGCTGAGACCATTGCATATCCACCAGACAGAGTGGTTTCTGGCAATGATCCGCCGCAGCCTGGAACCACAGTATTTGCAGAAAATCCGGTCTTTGTAAGGATAATTGGTGAGAGTTAAAGGCTGTTTAACTGGGATAAGTCCAGATTTTTCTTTCTGCAAAATTGTTTCTTTCAGGGTTCTTTTCTCTGGCATATCTGGAACCTGGGCTTTTTCCGTTACGACAATCTCATCAGAAGGTAGCCCCTGCCTGTTTCTTTCGCTCTTCTTTGCCAGCTTTTCCTGTGCAGTTTCCCACAATTCTTCAGAAACGATTGCCGGATGATCGTGCCGGATATAATACATCTGCTTTTCCCCTTTGTTTCGTACCAGTTTTCGCTGATTGTTTACATAATATCTCTGACAAATATAATCTCCCTTATAGGCGTGGTTGTGAAGGATCCGGCTTACTGTGGAACGGCTGAAAGTCCTGTCATTCTGAGTGGTAATTTTGTTTTCATTCAAATATTTCGTGATCTGGCTGATACTCCATCCGTCAGCGGACATCTGGAAAATCTGACGTACAAGTTCTGCATTTTTATCCGGAATCAGATTTCCCGCCTGGTCTTTCTGATATCCCAGACAGCGGTGCAGCTGCCGCATGGGATGACCCTTTCTGTATTTCTGCTGAATTGCCATCTTAGTCAGCCATCTGGCATTTTCGCTTTCTGCCTGGGCAAATGCCGCAAAAAGAGTCAGCAGCAGTTCCCTTTCCTGGGACAGCGTATGGATTTTCTGAAGTTCAAAATATATATCAATTCCCAGTTCCTTCAACTGCCGGGTGGTTTTCAGCACAGTATCTGTGTTGCGGGCAAAACGAGTGATGGATTTGGTAATAATCTGCTGAAAACAGCCCTTCCGTGCATCTTCCAGCATTTTGCAAAATCCGGGGCGGATCTCTTTGTAGCCGGAAATTCCAAAATCATAATATATTTCTGTCAAAATGTAATTTTGGGTTTTCTTCATAAATTCCTGATAATGGCGAATCTGATTTTCCAGGGAATCCTTCTGATGAGGGTGAAGGGTGGAAACACGGCAGTATATCGCGGTGGGAATGGATGAGAGGGTTGCCGCTGCCGGAATAGATAAAGGATTTTCTGCTGTTGAAATGGATAAAAGATTTTCATAAGGGGACAAAAGACTGAACTTCTGTATTTCGCTCATATTGTCTGGCCTCCCTTCTCTTCTTATTGTAAGCTTCCATCTTTTCCTCACTGGAATATGCACTGCTGCCAGATAAATTTTCAGTAAGAATTTTTCGGACGTTGGCATATTTTGCACCTTTTAGGCCAAGCTGGTTCAGCCAGTTTCGAAAACGATATTTTTCACCGGATCCGGAACTGGTATTTTTTCGATTAGGCACTACCCATTTGCGGGCACGGGCAGTCTGAAATAGTTTCTCCAGGAACTGGCAATATGCCTCTTCTTTCTCAGGATAGATAAACAAGTTCTCATTTCCAATCAAAATGGAGTCCTCTTCCATGGTAAAACCAGGAATCGCTTTGTTAATAAGAGATTGCTTTTCCGCCAGAATAACGGACAGATTTACTCTTGCCTGCGCAGGCAGATTGCTTAGTGAAAACCTCAGAAGTCCATGATCCTCAAAGGCTTCTGAAATTGGGCCATTTCCGGAAATGCCGTTATTTTCCGGAACTTCTGCATTTAGGGAAATACTGGCTAACTGAAAGGTTAAAATCTGGTTCATTGGCTGCCTCCTCATATGTTTTTTGGT
>ENA-OOZX01000692-OOZX01000692.1-human-gut-metagenome-genome-assembly--contig:-NODE-692-length-27006-cov-8.047382_pt1 | contig 27006 bp, 28 predicted proteins | sample MGYA00241048_ERZ501412 | MGnify/ENA primary metagenome ERZ501412 (study PRJEB25962, sample SAMEA2042518) | human gut metagenome | biome: human gut; feature: human-associated habitat; material: faeces... | reverse complement strand
GCATAAAGAGAAATTAACAAATGTTAATCCACCCCCCAAGAATTACAACTGAGCCTCTTTTACTCCATATACTTCTTTATGTATTCTCTTTTTGATTGTTTCAAAATCCTTTTCACAATCCAATTCTCCGTGTACCATTAAATACATGGGCAGAAAATCATCTCCGGGCTTGTAAGGAGGTTGGCTATAGTCTTTTTCCCACAGCGTAAAGCCTTGACGTTGATAAAAGCTGATACGTCGTTTTGCCATTTCCTCTATCGGACGTTCTACTTCCAATACGATCGGGCGTTTCAAATAATTGCATAAGTATTCCAGCGTGCGTTTTCCATAGCCTCCATTTCGCAGGGCAGGATTGGTTGCAAAGTGTTCTACATAGTAGAAACTGTCAAAATCCCAATAGGTAATGAAGCCGACTGGCAGGTCATCATCAAAGATGATGTTATTATGAAAGTTGCCCGTACGATCAGTGTACTCGCGCAGTTGTTCCAACTGACGGTACTCTTCCGGTGGAAACGAATCAATTAGAAGCTCTTCCATGAATTTGTAATGTTGCAGATCCGACGTACTAATTGGTTGAAGTCTAATCATGAGGTTTGGGTTTTAAGTTTGACAATAATATAATTGTATTCCATTAAGGAACATAAAATTCAATCATTCGACGGATGGCACGTTGACAAACCGGACAAAACTCCGGATATTCGTTTGTTTTCATGCGACAGTCATAAGCCGGACGATAAATGCCTTTGGCAGAGTAGCCACCTCCTTCATATACTCCTACGGGATATTTCTTTTTTTCAGCAATAGGGGTCGGGATCGGGGTACCTGACGGAAGCATATCTTTCCATTTGGAAGCGAAGTTCACCCGTGTTGAAATATTTTGTTCCCACGGTTCGACATCCAGCGGATAAGTATCTGTCATCACATCATCATCATAGAAATATTCGTCGGCCAGTCCACCGAAACTGTGTCCGAACTCGTGCACGACTACCGGCTTGAACATCGGGTGATGGGCCGTGGTCAGCGTATACGAATTGTATATTCCTCCACCACCATATACATCCGTGTTAGCCAGGATAATGATATGTTCGTAGGGGATGCCTGCCAATGCATTATGGATAGACTTTACCCGGCTGGTAGTCAGATAACGGTCCGAGTAAAAAGTATCGAAATGGGAGTGAACCGCCGTTTGTTTCCACTGATTTTTGCGGGGAACACTGACACCACTGTCCGTAGAAGGACTGGCTACGGCAACAATATTAAATTTACCCTTCATGGAGCGGAACGGCTCATACGAAAACAAACTTTCGCAGGTACGTTGGGCATCCTGGTAGAAAATATCCATTTCTTTTTCTGTGTATCCTTCTGCAAGGATGGCAACATCTATGCAGTCTTTTTCGTTACCACTTTGAAGCATATACCGATGCGGAGTGACATGTGATACCCCCCGTTTATGAATCAATATATCATCCGGACGCACGATATGTTTATAGGTAGCCAATCTTTTTTTTCGCGGAGAATATAAAGTGACTTCTACCTCCACAGGCTGTTTAGGATAAGGAAGAAGGAAAGTATTCTCAAATCCTTTGGCTGTTTCTTTAGCTTCGTCTGTGGACAGCCACTCTTGAAACAAAGAAGAGAATGACGTTTTGTAGATACACTGTTTGCTGGCAAGGTCTTTCACTATAATTTGTCCGTTGCCTTCCAATGGAAGTTCCGAAAGATGATGTTGACGTCCTGCCCAGGTAGGAAGTTGTGATAGCTCATCCAGATAAATAGCCTGTTGTGTAGCATCCCCGGTAAAGATATAATCCACTCGCAATGTTTTGTTCTGAAAATAATCAGCAAAATTCTGTGCGAAACTTCCTATAGAAGTACAGAAACACAGAATGATACAGCAAATATGTTTCATATAAATAGTATATTTATGTTTTTCGCAAAGGTACGAACTATTGTTGACTTATCCGCTTTCTGCAAATAAAAGTAATAGATTATAGTATTTGTTGTCGAAAAATCGCTAACTTTGCATAAAAGATTCATTGATAAAAACAATTTGATTCAAAAATGGGACATCATCAATTAGATGCTTTAGATGAGCAAATTCTGAAACTGATTGCAGGGAATGCGCGTATTCCTTTTTTGGAAGTGGCAAGAGCATGTAATGTTTCCGGCGCTGCGATCCATCAGCGTATTCAGAAGCTTACTAATCTAGGAATATTAAAAGGTTCGGAGTATGTCATCGACCCCGAGAAAATCGGATATGAGACTTGCGCTTATATTGGTATATATCTAAAAGACCCCGAATCCTTTGATTCGGTAACAAAAGCTTTGGAAGCTATTCCCGAAGTGGTGGAATGCCATTTCACTACTGGAAAATACGATATGTTTATTAAAATTTACGCAAAGAACAACCATCACTTATTGAGTATTATTCACGATAAGTTGCAACCATTGGGTTTGGCGCGTACCGAGACATTAATCTCCTTCCATGAAGCCATTAAGCGGCAGATGCCGATTATGGTCGACATAGAAGATGAAGATTAATCATTAGTCAGTATTCGTGGTTGAGGTGCGATAAGAATCGATTTTCTTATTTTCTCACGTAATCAACAAAAGCATAAGAGCAGAGATGTTTCTCATCCGCAAGATGAGCTTCTCTGCTTTTCTCTTGCCACAGCTCCTGGGATACTTCCGGAAAATAGGCGTCCGCTTCGGGAGCCGTACTGTTTATCTCTGTCAGGCAAAGTTCGTCAGCTAAAGAAAGAGCCTGCTGATAAATGCTTGCCCCTCCTATAATATAGATGTGTTCATCCTCCCGACAGCTTTTCAAAGCTGCTTCGAGTGAAGGAAAAACTTCCGCACCGGGACATACTGTATCCGGATTGGAAGATAAAACGATATTTCTGCGATTGGGCAATGCGCCTTTCGGTAATGACTCGAAAGTTTTGCGTCCCATAAGTATAGTGTTTCCGGTAGTTAATGCTTTGAAACGTTTCAAATCATTTGGTAACCAGAAAAGAAGTTTATTTTCGAAGCCTATAGCCATGTGGCGGTCTACGGCAGCAATGATTGATACTTTACTCATCTTTTTTACACGGCTACTGCTCCTGCAATATGCGGATGCGGATCATAGTTTACTAACTCGAAGTCCTCAAATTTAAAATCGAAGATGCTTTTCACGTCCGGATTGATTCTCATTTGTGGCAATGGGCGAGGTTCGCGTGATAATTGGAGCTTCACTTGTTCCAGATGGTTCAGGTAGATATGCGCATCACCAAAGGTGTGGACAAAATCTCCGGCTTTCAATCCCGTCACTTGTGCCATCATTTGCAGCAATAATGCGTATGAAGCAATATTAAAAGGAACACCAAGAAAAATATCAGCACTGCGTTGATACAGTTGCAGACTCAATCGTCCGTCTGCTACATAAAACTGAAAAAAAGCATGGCAGGGAGGCAAATTCATATTATTCAAATCTGCTACATTCCAAGCACTTACAATGATACGGCGTGAATCCGGATTATGTTTGATTGTTTCCACCACTTCACTGATCTGGTCGATAAATCCACCGTTATAGTCAGGCCATGAACGCCATTGGTAGCCATAGATATGCCCCAGGTCACCATTTTCATCCGCCCATTCGTTCCAAATACGTACTCCATGTTCCTGAAGGTATTTCACATTTGTATCTCCCTGCAGAAACCAAAGCAATTCGTATATGATTGATTTCAGATGCAGTTTTTTGGTTGTCAGGCACGGGAAGCCTTCATCAAGGTTAAAACGCATTTGATGACCGAAGATACTGATTGTTCCGGTTCCGGTACGATCATCTTTTTTCGTGCCTTCGGTAAGTACACGATTGAGTAAATCCAGATATTGTTTCATAATGAATAAGTTGCATAATCTGTGGTGAAAATGATTTTCCGTACAAAATTACAAAAATGGAGTGAATAAATTAGCAAACCAGCCGACGAACTTCTTCCATGGAGAACGCTTTTTCCAAAATTCCGGTGTCAGTTGGGTGCAATGCTCGATATCATTTCGAAACATATTATTCAATTCACCGGTTGTTTTTTTATCAAAAATGAAAGCGTTGGTTTCGTAGTCATATCGTAGACTGCGGCTGTTCAGGTTAGCAGTACCGACTGTACAGAACAAATCGTCTACCATCATTATTTTTGAATGGTGGAATCCTCCGTTGTACATATAGACAGTAGCTCCTCTTTTCATTAGTTTATGTAACTTGTAAAGTGCAGCATCCGGAGTAAACGGAATATCGGAAGCGGAGGAAACCATGATTGTTACATCTACTCCCCGGTCGATTGTACGGTTCAATGCCTTTTTGATGGAAGAGGTCGGTACAAAATAAGGATTAACAATATGAACATTCTTTTGTGCCGAGTAAATGCTCATGGCATAGGCATGACTCAACATACGGCTATTCTTTTTCGGGGTACGGTCTACAATTGCTACAACGATATTCGTGCTGTCTGTCTGTTCCTGATGTTGAGGAAAATAAGCTTCTCCTCCTATATTCTGTTTAGTCTCTTTGTTCCAGATAGTCAGGAAAATCTCCTGCAAATCATTGACGGCATCTCCTTCGATACGCATGTGCATATCACGCCAGGTTCCGATTTTGGGTAGTCCGTTGATATAATAATCCGCGATATTCATTCCGCCTGTATATGCTACTTTTCCATCGATAACAGCTATTTTACGATGATCCCGGTGAGCGGCGTGATTGATATAAGGGAAGGTGAACGGGTCAAACTTTACGATTTCGATTCCTTGTTCACGTATTTTTTTGAGATGTCTCTTTTTAAGCGGTTTATTGTTCGACCAGTTTCCGAATGCATCGAACATAGCTCGTACTTCGACCCCTTCTTTCACTTTTTCGGCCAGCAGAGCAAATAAAGCATTGGCGATGGAGTCATTTCGGAAGTTGAAATATTCCAGATGGACGTGGTGTTTAGCTTCCCGGATGGCTTCAAACAAATCGATAAACTTCTCCCGTCCGCTTTTTAGCAGTTTTACCTTATTATTATCAGATATAGGGATTCCCGATTCTTGTAAATAGCGTAGCACAAGGGAATCGCTGGTTAATCCGATTGAGTCCCTGGGATGTATCATCAGACTGTCGATGATACCTGCCTGAACACTCAATATAGGCAGGAACAGAAATAAAATAAATATACGTAATTTCAAAACTCTTCTCACTCTTTTAGTTTACAGAAGAACAAAGATACGATATCTAAGTTTGGGCTCCTTTGCTAACAAGGGCAAATTTATCATTCTTTAACGAAATAACTTCTTTCCAGGAGTTAATTATGCCATCGAAGCAACCTTTCGTGTAGCCATGAATAATAGTACAACAGCTGCGATAATAATTGACTTCGGATCAAGGCTTGAAGTGCCATGATTAATCATACCGATAAATACTTCTCTTATGGTTCCCCAAGTTGCTTCCAATCCACCTAACCATACAAAAAGTGCGGCCGCCACAGTCATCACGAAAGCGCTCCAGATACGAGCCAGGCGATTACTACGATCGGGTAAGTGGTGCATGACACGGCGACTGAATCCGTTATCTGCTATTTCCTGCTTGTTTTCTGCGAAGAAATCGCGCAAGAGCTTATCATTGTCTATTTCTGTCATAACCGTTTTGTTTTAAATACGTTGCTAATTTTTCTTTCCCGCGTGACAGATGGCTTTTCACTGTCCCTGACGGTACTCCTACAATCCCTGCAATTTTGTCGATACTAATGTCCTCCATGTAGAACAACGTGATGCAGGTTCTTTCCACTTCTTTAAGCATTTTGAGCGACTGGTAGACATCCATTTTTTGCCCGATATTCTCCTGTTCGGTGCTGTTGATGGCGTCTATTTCTCTTGTATCCAAGTCGGCTGTCTCTTTCCGGCTGCGAATATAATCATAAAAAACATTATAAGCAATACGATACAGCCACGTAGAGAAACTTGACAAGTTCCGGAAAGAGGCAATGTTCGTATACGCTTTAATAAATGTATCTTGCGCAAGGTCGTCACTCAATTCGCTGTCGCCGCAAGTCAGGTTCAGGAAGAATCGTCGGATGGGCGACTGATACTCCTTCACCAACTGGTCAAAGGCCCTGGTGTTCTTGAACACCACGACCTGTGCGACTAACGATATATCATTGAGTTGGCTCATTTATTCTCGTCGTTCTTTTCTTCGTTTACTCCTTTGTCTTTCTCTTCGGATTCGGAAGGGATGATTTCGAAACTATCGGTTCTAACGTTATTCGGGTTCTTTTTTTCATCCTTATTACCCGTATGCATCCGGGTAGCATTTGTGTCTTGAGTCTGTTGTTTGCTACCGATAATCCATTGTCCGATACCCATGAATGTAACGAGTAAGCCGATAGCTCCAATTCCGAATTCGCCGGTGATTGCCCAGAGGAAGATGAAAAGACCGATACCCGTAAAGGTGTTCTTGATGCCTTGTGAACGCGAATCGACTGTTTTGTTTTCGCGGATAAACTCTGCCGGAAGCGGTTGGCCGGCAGCAAGTGCCTGTTCGGCAAGGCGATAACGTGCTTTCCGGTTTTTATAACGGAAGAAGAAGATTACAAATAGAATGAATACCGGAAATCCGAATACAGCAATGATTGCAATGATTGCTACCAGAATACCTCCGCCGGCACTAACATTGTGGAAGGGGAAATCGCTGTCATCCGAATCGAATGTGAAGCTGGCTTTGCCATGAGTGGTGCTAACATTACTTGAGTTTGCATTTACGTCTGCAGAATCAGCATCTGCTGTGTCTACACCAATCACTGTGACAGCAGTATTGTTCGTATTTGCTTTATTGTCTTTGGTCACAGTTACTTTTACTTTCCCGATGGAATCACGAACAACGGTGGTCTGGGCAACAGCCAGTGTGCAAGTGGTCAGTACAACCATCAATGCTAATAGAAAATTTTTCATATCAATAGTTTTTTAATTTATTTCTTTATCTGTTAGACGTAGTTAATATCATAGAAAGTTGCAAAGAGACGAAATATTTTTGATATTTGCGGAAATTAATAAACGAAAGATGGAATTACCTGCTTCTTTTATAGACTACACCCGCGCTCTATTGGGCGATGAAGAATACGACAAACTGGCTGTTGCCCTCCAACAGGAACCACCGGTTAGCATCCGGTTGAATCAATTGAAAATCAATCATTCTTTATCGGATAAAGTACCTTGGTCTTCCGAAGGATTCTATTTGGAGGAGCGTCTCACTTTCACGTTCGATCCCTTATTCCATGCAGGCTGTTATTATGTTCAGGAAGCTTCTTCCATGTTTGTGGAGCAGGTACTCCGGCAATATATCACGGGACCGGTGAAGATGTTGGATCTTTGTGCGGCTCCCGGTGGAAAATCGACTCATGCCCGTAGTGTACTTCCCGAAGGGAGCCTGTTGGTAGCCAATGAGGTAATCCGGAATCGTTCGCAGATTCTTGCTGAAAACCTGACGAAGTGGGGACATCCGGATGTGGTAGTGACCAATAATGATCCGGCAGATTTTTCGGCTTTACTCTCTTTCTTTGATGTGATTCTTACAGATGTTCCCTGTTCCGGTGAAGGTATGTTCCGTAAAGACCCGGTAGCTGTGGAAGAGTGGAGCCCCGAGAATGTGGAAATCTGTTGGCAGCGCCAGCGACGGATTATTGCAGATATCTGGGATGCGTTGAAGCCCGGAGGTATTCTTATATATAGTACGTGTACATTTAATACAAAAGAGGATGAAGAGAATGCACGTTGGATTCAACAAGAGTATGGGGGCGAACCATTAACTGTGCAGGTGCAGGAGAATTGGAATATAACAGGAGATCTTTTGTCAGATAAAGGGGATCATTCTAAATCTTCTATTCCCGTCTATCATTTTTTCCCTCATAAGACGAAAGGTGAAGGCTTTTTTCTGGTGGCTTTTCGTAAGCCGGAGACGGAAGAAGAGATCCCAGTATCTTCTTCCGCCAAAGAGAAAGCTTTCAAGAAGAAGGATAAGAAAGGAACAGCAGCATCTTCTCCTGTATCGAAAGAATATCTGAATATGGCTAAAAGTTGGTTGAATGATGAAAATTCGGACAAGTATATTTTATTGGCGGAAGGAACAAATATCCGAGCTTTCTCACAGTACTATACTAATGAATTGGCGACGATGAAACAAAGCCTGAAAATTGTGTCGGCAGGGATTGAGATAGGCGAGGTGAAAGGAAAGGATTTGATCCCTAACCATGCGTTGGCAATGTGTACCTCACTTTTATGCCGGGAAGCATTCGCTACGGAAGAAATAAGTTATGAACAGGCCATCACATATTTACGAAAAGAGGCCATTACCTTACCGGTAACAGCCCCTCGTGGATATGTTTTGCTTACTTATCGGCATATTCCTCTCGGATTTGTGAAGAACATCGGCAATCGTGCCAATAATCTTTATCCGCAAGAATGGCGCATCCGTAGTGGATACTTACCGGAAAATATACGCATCTTATCAGAATACGTTACTGATTAAGGCAGTATTCCCGCAGGTATTTCCTGTTGGGAAAGACTAAAGCTAAGCTGTCTGCCTTTTCCGATTTCTGTGCCTTCAGCTATTTCTTCCAGCGTGTAGGAAGGAGGAGGTGCAGGTGATGTCCGCGTTTCTCCAATAGGCGGAGTGTTCCAGTTCAGATTTAGGCTTTTATCCAACCGATGAAATAAGTACGAGTTTCCCCATATTATGAATTTATGATCGGAAACAGGTGTTGCCATATCTTCCGAAAAAGTGAGGGTTAGTGTCATTTTCTTATCGTCTCCTTCTTCTTTTTCCAGTTTGTAACTTCCTTGGGTTATTAATTCAAGTCCGGATGAAAAGGCGGTCTGTTCTCCTTGTTTGAAAAAATAAGCATCCCGTGCGTGGTTGTTAATCAGAAAAATGTCGGAAATACCGGGTAGAAGATTCGCATCTCCGTTGGGTAAGTTAGACAAGTAGCTGCGTAGCAACTCCATATTTTCGTAATTATCGACCACCTTGATTGGTAAAGTGCAGGTTTCTTGTGTGGCGTTGTCTGTTACTGTCAGATAAGTCGTTCCGGTGAGGATACCGGTTACATAAATCATACGTCCGGCAGGTACTCCACTCCAGCCAGTTTCAGTTCCGGCACTTGCGATGCGTGTGTCTTTCACTGCAAGTGAGTAGTCACCATTTCCGCTTTCCAGGCCGAGGTAACGTCTGCCACCCATAGGTACTTCGTATTCACTGTTGTAAAAACGCAGTGGATTGTCGTCATCATCTTTACAGCCACTTAGTAGCGTAAGGATGCAGCATAACATGAATAAATAGAAATGTTTAGGTCTCATAATTCAGATTTTATGTTCGTTGCAAATGTAATGTATTGTTTTGAAATATCCAGTCGGAATTTGAAGAAAAAGAGAGGAGATATATTTAGGCACGAATTACACGGATTAACACTGTTGCTTTATAGTTATGACAATACTAAAGACCGTGAATTCTGTGTAATCCGTGCCTAATTTATTATATAAATATACTTATATAACTTAAAAATAGAAATTAGTATGTTCAGCGTAACCCATACCTAAAGGGTTTTTATGTACTATTTATAGCTTGCTTTTGTAAATCCGTGCCATTGCCTTTTGGTACTGATTTTCCAATTGCAGATAATTTTGATGACTTTGATAGATCACCGATACTTCAACGAAGTACTCGATCATACTAATTTGTCCACCTGTCAAAGCTTGTTTCAGCAATGCCAAATCTTGTTGAGACTGGAAAGTCTTGCTATATTCTTCCATTGAAGCATGCAGCGTTTTCGCTTCCCGGTAAAGTTGTGCCAATTCAGATTCCACTTGTAGTGTAGCATTATCCTTTTGCAAGTCGATGTTGAGTGCCTGCGCTTTAGCAATTTTCACCTTATTCCGATTTTCGAAAAGCGGGAAGGAAAAGCCCACCACTACACCGTTGAAAGGCACACCAGTCTCTGTATTCCGACGGTAGCCGAGTTCTAGCTTTGGCAGCCATTGGGATTTATTGACAGCAATCTGTTTATGGGCAACGAGGCTCTCGTTGCCTAGTGCCATTAAGGTACGGTCTGTAGCCATGACTTCTGATTTCAACATTTGGTAATCGCTTGGGAACGGTATAGTCGGATATTGATTTTCTTCGAAAACCACTGGAATATTACCATTCAGCGTATTCAGTTCCTGCTGCTTATTGCGAAGTGCCGTTTCGTTCAGAGACGCTTCCGTTTTGACATTCAACAGTTCCAAGTTGATTTTATTGGTTTCGAGAGCATTTGCATCCCCTGTTTGGAGACGCTTGGCGTACATTTTAGCAAGTTCTTCCGCATTGCGGAGACGTTCCTCCAAAATATGCTTTTGCTGACGAAGCATGATAATGTCCAGGCAAAGTTCTTTTGCCTGTAACAGTTTCTCCTGACGAAAAACATCCGACTGACTGTCAAGAGTTCCGGCTTTCAGACGGTTTAACTTGTTACGTGTGGCGTATAAACTAGGGAAATCAAAGCTTTGTGAAACAACCAGCTCACCGATTGTTTCGCTTTTATCTTTTGCTCCCCATAGATGCGCGTAAGAGAGAGTAGGGTCAGGCAAGTTATTATCCGTTTTGGCTTCCAGCTTCTGCGAGGTAATCAGTTGCTCGTTTGCCTGCAACTCCTTATTGTTCGTTTCGATATTCTTCAATACCTGTTCAATTCCGTTTTGGGCTTGCACTTCACCTATGGTTAAGAAAAGAAGTGCAGCGCTTATGGTCATGATTTGTTTCATTTCTAATTTCTTTATTTATTACAAGCTATTGTTGATAGATACTTTATGATAAGGCATCTATTTGTTTGACACCGAGGAACGACCCGTTCCTCACCGAGAAACACTTGTTTCCTCACCGGGGAACGATGGTTTTCTCACCGAGGAAAAATATCCCTCTCTACAGGCTTTTCTGGGCCTTTTTCCGATGCATCATCAGATAAACAATCGGAACGATAAAACCGTTCAAAAAAGTAGACGTTAATAATCCTCCTAGAATCACTTTTGCCATCGGACTTTGAATTTCGTTACCGGGCAAGTCGCCGGCAAGTGCCAATGGAATCAGTGCCAGTGCAGAAGACAATGCCGTCATTAAAATCGGATTCAGGCGGTCGAGAGAACCTTGAATCACACTATCATATACATTCAAACCTTCTTCCTTTTGCAAATGATTGTAGTGACTGATGAGTAACATACCGTTACGCGTTGCAATACCGAACAAGGAAATGAAACCGATGATAGCCGGAATACTGACTTCTCCTGTTGTAATCACCAAAGCAAATACACCACCGATCAGTGCCAGCGGAAGATTCAGCAAGATAACCCCGGATTCTTTCACACTGCGGAACTCATTGTACAGCAACAGGAAGATAACCACGATACTGATAAATGAAGTCAACGCTAATGTCCGGCTGGCAGCCTGCTCGCTTTCAAACTGTCCACCATACTCGATATGATAACCTGCGGGTAATTGTACCGATGTGTCGATACGTTTCTGAATATCATTCACAACACTGCGCAAGTCACGATCGGCCACATTGGCGGAAATGACAATTTTACGTTTCACATTCTCGCGGTTGATCGTATTCGGACCCATGGCCGATACCACTTCCGCTACATAGCTCAAAGGAACTTTGCGGCCGTCGTTCGTGTCTACCATCAGGTTACGGATTTTCTCTATTTCATCCCGGGCATCATCCTTCACTTTTACGATCAGGTCAAAACTCTTGCCCTGTTCATACACTTGTGAGATCACTTTTCCAGCCAAAGCTACATTCACATATTCCGAAAATTCCGGCAGGGTAATACCGAACTTAGCCAGCATTTCCCGTTTAGGCTGTATTTTCAGCTGCGGACGTTCAATCTGTTGTTCCACGTTCAGGTCGGCAACACCGGGAATGTCACTGATCGCTCCTTTGATTTGATTACCGAGTGAAAACATTTTATTCAGGTCATCACCGAATAATTTGATAGCAATATTCGCTTTCGTACCCGATAGCATTGCGTCGATACGGTGGCTGATCGGTTGTCCGATTTCTATGTTTGCTCCGGTGATCGTACCTAATTTTTCACGTACATCAGCTACCAGTTCACTGCGCGAGCGGTCTTTCAATTCGAACGGAGCTTCTATTTCAGAAACATTGACTCCTAACGCATGTTCATCCAATTCGGCACGTCCCGTTTTCCGGGCTACCGTTTGTATTTCGGGAATTGTCATCAATAACTCTTCGGCACGATGTCCCATTTTGTTGCTTTCTTCCAGCGAAATACCTGGCAGAGAACTGATATTGATAGTAAACGATCCTTCATTGAACGAAGGAAGGAAGCTGCGTCCAAGTGTGAAAAACACTCCGAGGGCAACTACAAAAAGTCCGATTGTACTTCCGAGAGTCACACGTTTATGTGCCAGTACCCAAGTCAGTGCTTTTTCATAAATCCCTTTCATCCAGCGGGCAACAGGAGCTTCTTTCAGTTCCTTGTTCGTCTTATTGCTTCCTAATAGATAAGAGCAGAGTACCGGAGTTAGTGTCAGGGCAACTATCGTAGACGCAAACAGGGCCACGATAAAAGCAACACCTAGTGGAACCAACATTCTGCCTTCCATGCCGCTCAAGAAAAATAACGGAACAAAGCTGACTACGATAATCAACGTTGAATTAAGGATAGGCATGCGCACCTCTTTCGACGCATTGAATACCACTTCGAGCGTACTTAGTCTTTCTGCTTCCACTTTCAGGCGGTTCTCCCGCAGTCGTTTATATACGTTTTCCACATCGACAATGGCGTCGTCTACCAATGAGCCGATAGCTATCGCCATACCTCCAAGACTCATGGTGTTGATTGTCAGCCCCATGTAGTGTAAAGTCAGGATCGAAACGAGCAGGGAAAGCGGCAGTGTCACCAATGAGATCAGCGTAGTACGTACATTTGCCAGGAACAGGAAAAGCACGATGACAACGAAAATACCTCCTTCAAAGAGTGATTTCTTCACATTGCCGATGGAGCTTTCGATAAAGCGGCTTTGACGGAATATGTCCGTTGAAACTTTTACGTCCGGCGGCAGATTTTTCTGGAGGTCTTTCAGAGATGCTTCCAGTTTGTCCGTCAGTTCCAGTGTGCTGGTAGCCGGTTGCTTGGTAACAGTCATCAGGACGGCAGATTTGCCGCGTTCTGAAGCAGTACCCAGTTTCGGAGCCTTCGGGCCGATGGTTACGTTTGCAATATCTTCCAGCGTGACAGGGAAGTTATTCACTGTCTTTACTACCGCTTTGCCAAGTTGCTCTGTTTTCGAAGTGGAGAGTACACCACGTACAATATATTCATTTCCGAATTCATAGAGCACACCTCCATTGGCATTTAGGTTCATATCCTGTGTTACAGCCATCACTTCTCCCATCGAGATGCCGTAATGACGCATCCGTTCGGGATCTAGCTGAATCTGATATTCTTTGATATCTCCTCCGAGCACAGCCACTTGTGCCACTCCTCCGGTAGACAGCAGGCGTGGACGGATGGTCCAGTCCGCAATCGTGCGAAGATCGAGCATGGAAGTGGAGTCGGCAGTCAGACCGATGATGAGCATTTCGCCTAAGATAGAAGACTGTGGTCCAAGAGTCGGTTTGCCGACATTGACCGGCAGCGATTCGCTGACCACCGCTAATTTCTCACTAACAATCTGACGAGCGAGATAAATATCCGTTCCCCAATCAAATTCTACCCAAACAACGGAAAATCCGTTAGTAGAGGAAGAGCGGACACGGCGCACACCCGTAGCTCCGTTTACGGCAGTTTCAACAGGAAAAGTAACGAGTTGTTCAACTTCTTCCGCAGCCATACCGTTCGCTTCGGTCATGATTACTACCGTAGGTGCATTTAGGTCGGGGAATACGTCTACTTCCGTATGCATGGCGGTATACGTTCCCGCAATAAGCAGGAGGATGGCCGCACAAACTACCACCAGCCGGTTGTGTAGGGAGTAATGTATAATTTTATTAAGCATGATATTTCATTAATTGAGAGTTATAAATAACTTGATAGATGCGCCGCACAAAAAAAAACGGTTGCGACGCCTAGTCTCTTTAGTGTTCGTGGCTGTGTGCCGGGATTGCATTGCTTGCGCTTGCCAGTCGAACCTGATAAGCACCCTCGGTCACTACACGGTCGCCAGCCTTTACACCAGTTAGGATTTGAACGCTTTTGCCGTTGTCGGCTCCTATCGTTACTTCCTGTTTTTTATAACCCTCTTCGTCCAGTTGCAGATATATGAAGAATATGCCTTGTTCCTCTGTCAGCGCGGTGCGCGGAAGAGAAATCACGTTTTCCATTGCTGAAGAAAGCAGGAATACCTCCACAAATGAGCCGGGAATCACTTCCCCTTTGTTGTCGAACTCAAAAGTGACAGGCACATAAAAAGAATTGTCTCCGGCAGCTTTTCCGAAAGAGAGAAGTTTACCGTTCAATGCTTTCAACTCGTACACCTGATTATTATAAGGAGTCTGGAAATTGGCGGAACTGATGGTGCGGAGATACGGGTAATACTTTTCCGACACTTCGGCACGGAGGAAAAGACGACGGTTCTGCGTCACGCTTACCAGCGGTTGTCCGATTGTCACATAGTCACCTTCTTTCACGAGAATACTTTTCACATATCCGGCAATAGGAGCCGTAATGCTTTGGCCGATAGCCGAATGATTCTTGGAAAGAGCTTCGTAACTAAGACGGGCGTTTTCGTAACTTTGCTCCGCTTGTGCAAAATCCTTGTCGGATACGATTTTGTTTTTAACAAGCTCCTTCATACGTTCGTATTCCTTCTTGGATACCTCGTAGGCAATGCGGGCACGTTGCACCGGATCACCATCGGCGATATTCTTTGAAGAAATAGTGACTAGCGGAGTGCCGCTGCCGACGCTCATACCTTCTGTTACTTTTCCACGGAAAGATACCACGCCGGCTACTGTAGCTACGGCAACCGATTCATCCCCTTGAGCAGCCAGCACCTGTCCGCTGGTTTTAATCACTTGCTGGAAAGGTGCAGGTTCAATAACGCTCACCTTTACACCGGCTGCTTCAGCTTTCGCTTTCGGAAGAATGATTTCATCACTGTGGGCTTCGGCAGCTTCGTTGTATTCATCGGCTGCTTCATGATTGTGTTCTCCGCTACATTCGCCTTCATGGGAATGATCGGGTCCTTCTGCCTCGTGATTATGTCCTTCCGCGGCATGATCGTGTTCATCGTGTGTGTGTGTGACGGTACTATTATTACAGGATCCCAGCACGAATAAGCCCAGGATTCCCACGAAAATAAGTTTTTTCATAATGATATTTTCCTACTAAATTTTACTGTTTTCTTTTTACGCTACAAAGATAAGGTAGCGCAGATGCAACTAATTTGCATTTACGCTTTTACGCAAAAACAGAGTAGGGAGGGGCACGAAGAGAAGTGGTACGATGAGTATCCGTACCATGCAGAGAGTCTCGGTAAACGTAATAGTTTTTAATCCGTTTCTCTTGCGGTCGTAATAAATGCTCGATGATTACATCCGTGAATAAGGTAGCGATGAATACGTAATCCGGTCCGCTATCCGTATGTATGGATGGAGTGGGAGAGTAGAAACGAGTCATACATTCACTGCTGCAACATGAGTCGTTTCCCGGGTGATGATGATGCGTGGGACATTGCTGTTCTACAGGCAAGTCCTGCTTCATGCAAATCATTCCGTTGGGGTGATGATGATGGGGAATAACCGCTGCCACCAACATAATAATGTTGATAAAAAACAGCAGAGTTACTATAATTCGTTTCTTCCCTTTCATCCTTTCTTTTAGAGAATTTATTTTTTTATTGATTCCTTTTCTTTTTCTTGCAAACGTTCCAGCAATTCTGTTGCTGATACATAAATTACTTTTCCATCTGGCGTTCCCTGACTAAGGAGTTTACCATTGCGAGCATTTTTTTCCAGCAATCGTTTTTCTGCCAGCTGAAGGCCGCGTCGTAATTTATCGCTCAATTCTTGCATTTCATTATTTGACATAATTCTTGATGCATTTAAAAAGTTCAAGTTCATATATTCGATCCTCGCCATGTTGGTAACCTTCGGCTACAATTACTCGAGGAGAAATACTATTATCGGCTAACAGCCAATAGTCTACACGCGGCATATAAATCTGAAACAGATTGTTAATGCCCGCCTGATATCGGCGGTAGATAACGTCTATCGGTACATTATGTCCCCCTTCATTGACCCGTTGTAACACACGGTTGACGGCAAGTTCCGGAGAATTCAGCCAGAAATAAATCAAGCTGACTTTATATCCAGCATTTTGTGCTCTTTGAATGAGCCGGGTGTATGAACGGGTTGCCAATGTTGTTTCAATAGAGAAACTTACTTTAGCAGCTAATAGTTCATTAATACGTTTCAACATCAGACGGCCGGCTTCTATAGCCATACTTTCCGGATTGAACGGTGATAAACCTTTGGCGATTTCATCCGCATTAACGAACTCTTTACATAATAAAATTTCAGGCAGTACAGTGTAGGAAGCTGTTGTTTTACCAGCTCCGTTACATCCGCTTATAATGTATAACTGCCTTGTTTCATCCATTTTTTTCTAACTGCCTGTTATAAATGATGTTGCAAATATACAAATACTTTTATTCCGCCTGCAGCCGATACCCTCTTTTTATTATTTATTATTTCTTTTCCAGTTCTTGCAACGAATCCATTTTTTTCTTTTCGAGGAACTCGTAGATGCCGCAAAGATGTTCCGTCACCTTTTGATTACCGAACTCATACACCTTGCTCACCAGTCCGTCGAGGAAGTCACGGTCGTGTGAAACAACAATCAGTGTGCCGTCAAAATCCAGCAATGCCTGTTTCAGGATATCTTTCGTTTTCATGTCCAGATGATTCGTCGGCTCATCCAGGATCAGGAGGTTGACAGGTTCCAACAGCAATTTAATCATGGCAAGGCGGGTACGCTCCCCACCCGAAAGTACTTTCACCTTCTTCATCGATTCCTCGGGACCACCAAACATGAAAGCACCCAGTAAATCACGAATCTTGTTTCGGATATCCCCCTTGGCTACATCGTCAATCGTTTGGAAAACCGTCAGGTTTTCATCCATCAACGAAGCCTGATTTTGAGCGAAGTATCCGATTTGTACATTATGTCCGAGAGTCAGTGTACCATCGTGCTCAATCTCTTTCATGATACATTTCACGAGTGTAGATTTACCTTCACCGTTTTTACCGACAAAAGCTACTTTATCACCACGCTCAATCGTCAGATTGGCGTTGCGGAACACCTCTTTCTCTCCGTATGTCTTTCCAACACCCTCCATGATAACCGGATAACTGCCCGAACGGGGGGAAGGCGGGAATTTCAGTCGCAATGCAGAAGTATCCTCCTCATCGACTTCGAGCAATTCCAGCTTTTCCAGCATTTTGACGCGACTTTGTACCTGCAACGTCTTTGAATATGTTCCTTTGAATCGTTCGATGAACTCCTTCGTTTCAGCAATAAACTTCTGCTGCTCGTCGTATGCCTTCTGCTGCTGTTCGCGGCGATCCTTACGCAGTTGCAGATATTGGGAATAATTCACCTTATAATCATAAATACGTCCCATCGTCACTTCGATGGTACGTGTTGTAATATTATCCACGAATTTGCGGTCGTGGCTGATTACGATAACTGCTTTCCCGTTATTAATAAGGAAATCTTCCAACCATTGAATAGATTCAATATCCAGATGATTCGTCGGCTCATCGAGCAAGAGTACGTCCGGTTTCTGTAACAGCAACTTAGCGAGCTCGATGCGCATCCGCCATCCACCGCTAAAATCACTCGTCTGGCGTTGAAAATCGCTTCGGGTGAATCCTAATCCGAGCAATGCCTTTTCCACATCCTCTTCATAATTAGTTGCGTCAATCGAATAAAACTTCTCACTCAAGGCAGACACTTCTTCAATCAGCGCCATGTAACTGTCGCTCTCGTAGTCCGTCCGTGTCTCGAGCTCTTTATTCAGTTTTTCAATCTGCGCTTCCATCTCATGTAGATGTGAAAAAGCCTGTGCCGTTTCGTCAAACACTGTTCTTCCGTCTTCCGTCATCAGATGTTGAGGCAGATAGGCCACTACGCAATCTTTGGGCGCGGAAACTTTTCCACGTGTCGGTTGTCGTGCGCCTGCCAAAATTTTCAGCAGCGTACTTTTTCCCGCCCCATTGGGGCCAATGAGGACGACAAAATTGCCCCGTTCCAACCGAAGGGAAAAGTTCTTGATTATAGGCCGATTCCTGTAGCCTGCCGTCACATCGATAAGGTCGATCATGGTTCATATCCTTTCAGGAGTTCTTCCGGTTCGTCAGGAAAAAGAATCTTGCCATAGGCGTGATTGCTCATTTTCTTGATGCCGTAAACCGCCATAGGCGATGCATCATAGACGTAACGATCGGCCAGTCGTTCCATCCGTACAGAGTCCCTCAAGGATGCGTAAAAGGGATCAGCGAAAAAGCCTTGCAAAAAATGCTCATAGTCCTCATATTCAGACGGATAGGGGTCAGAGACGAGAAAAAAGTCAGGCCGCGCTGCAAGGATAGCTTCCTTCGATAAAGGCATCCCGTTTTTCAATCCTCCCTTACTAAGACCGTTAACCCAGCCGCCGCGAGCGGCCAATTCATCGTAAAGGGACCCTGCCCCACCGTACTGGCTCATGAGAGAAAGGAGGATGCCCACCGGTTTGCGGCCTTTTTGGCTTGCAGTAACCTCTTCAATCTCGTCCAGTTCGCGCTCCATTCTGGCAATGACCTTACGGCCCACGATTTCCTGCCGCGTCAAAAGGGCAAGGAGGCGCACATTATCCTCAATCTGGGCGACCGTAACAGGTCCGTGGCAGAAAAAAACAGGAATCCCCATTTCTTCTACTTTTTTTACAAGCAGAGGGTCTGACCAGTCTGACACGACAAAGACATCAGGCTGTAAGGCAGCAATGCGTTCCGGCGTATACTCCCGCACCTTTGTGAGCGTTTCTGTTTCCTTGGCAATAAAGGAAAGACCGGGCTCGCCGTCAAGATAATAGGCCCCTGCAAGATGGCTTTTAGGAACAACCGTAAGGAGCGTCTCGTCAAGGTGCAGGGAGTCTGTCAGGATGCGTCGCGGCTCGTGGGAAAGGGAAACGGTCTTTCCCCGGGCATCCACCGCCGAATAAGCGCCTTCTGTAGTGCTTTTGCCGCAGCTCGTCAGCAGCAAGAGAAAAAGGAAGAGGACGCACAATAAAAGCGCAGGTTTTCTTTTCATGAGACGCCTCCTTTCATGGTAAGCAATAAAGGAACCGCCCGTAAGCGGTTCCCTTATTATATCATGGTTGGCCCTTCCTGTAAGGAGGATTTGGCCTATTTTAGAACTTATATTCTGCCCCAACGATGACGCGGCGGCCCGGCATAGGATAGCGGTCCTGACCGTTTAGGGCACCGCCCATTTCCGCATAGGCAGCATTATTGAGGTTATAGATCGTGGCAAAGCCCGTCCAGTGCTTATCAAAGGTATAGCGGGCATTGAGGTCCAGCGTAAGATAGCGATTTTCCCCATAGCGCTGTCCAGATAGGCCATTTGCTGCACGGCCCACAAGGTTCACGTTCCACGCATCATCATGGTAGCGGGCACCGAACTGATAATAGTTGGGCGCATAGTTAAGGTCGCGGACATAGCCGTCGCCGCTTTCATCCTTACGGACCTTCACATACGTATAGGATGCATTGAGGTCCCAATGGTCATTCAGTTTATGCGTTGCCGAAACTTCAAAGCCTTGTTTCTTTTCGCGTCTTACATTGAGTGTATGATAGGCCATATAGTCATCTGTGACCCAGCGAATCGCATCATGGAGATTGCTGTAGAAGGCGCTCACATGCCAATCCGTTGACGGAGAGGATTTGAAGTCCCAGCCCAAGGTATAGACATTGCCCGTTTCCGGCCTAAGGTTAGGATTGGCAAAATAACCAGCGCCATTGCCCCAAGAAGACCAGTAATAGAGGTCATCCATATTCGGGACCTTGAAGACCTGATTCCACGCGAAATAGGCATGGCTATCTTCATCAAACTTCTTATTGATAGCAGCGCTTCCTGTTGTGCGGCTTGCCAGATTGTGATAGTTGTCATAGCGAAGGCCCGTATTGAGCTGCCACGTCGGTGCCAATTCCCATTGATCTTGGAGATAAAGGGAACGATTTTCATAGCTTTTTTTCTCGTCATAAAAGTCCGTATTGTTGACGCTGGCATGACGGAACTCGGCCCCAGCAAGGAGACGGTTCGTATCGGAAAGGGCCACGTTCTGCTGTCCTTCTACGGCCCAGTCCATTTCGTACATATGACCGTAGTTATAATAGTGGTTGTAGTTCCGGTAAGCCCGCAGGAAACCGCTGTTTTTTTCATTGCGGTTCCAGTCATACATAAGGCTTACGTTATTGGTCTTTTTCGTCACAAAAGAGGAACTGTAATAATCTACAACAGAATAGGGGCTGAACCCATCGAGATCGGAATAATCATAGGTAAAAGTGAGGCCATCCTGGTCAGTGAAGTCCTGGGTCAGTTTGAGGGACATGCTGTCCTGCGTGTAGTTGGACTGACCGGGCCATTTCTTGGTATCGCCGTTCGTGTCCTTATATTTGAGGTAGGAGACTTTTTCCCTATTTCCTGCCACAACAAGACCGGTCTTTCCTTCCTTACCGCCTACATCAAAGCCCCACTGCTGGTTGCCCCAGGAGCCGTAGCCCACATGGACCTTGCCCGAAACCTTTTCCGGGGATTTGGTGATGATATTGATGACACCGCCCACGGCGTCAGCCCCATATACGGTGGAAGCACCGCCCTTGACGATTTCAATATGATCGATCAGATCCACAGGCGGCAGCGTATTGGCATCAAAGGTCTCCCGCGTCGACGTATTCCCCATACTGGTATTGACGCGGCGGCCATCCACGAGGAAAAGGACCCGTTCTTCCCCATTAAGATATACATTCGCTCCATTGGTGCCAAGACCGTTTCGTACAACCCGTACGCCCGGTACGTTTTCAAGGGCGTCGGCAACGGAACGGCTGTTCCAGTTCGTCAGGTCTTCACTGGAAACAAGGCTCACATTGGCCGGTGTATCAACCTTCTTATTTTCCATCCGGTTTGCCGTAATGACAATTTCCTGCACGTTCCCATCAGCAGTTTCAGCTGCCCATACTGGCAGGGCACGCCCCATAATAAGCATCCCCAGGACACCTAGGGCCACTTGATGCTTCCCAAAAATCAAAATAAACAGCCTCCTCCAAGTTTCTTTTTTGAATTCCTATTTTACTAAAGCCTAACAGAAAATACAATCGATGGTATATCGATAGATCTCCTTACCCTTCTATAAGAACCCACCACCTAGTATACCAAGGGCATCCCACGTTTAAAAATACAATAAAAGATAATGAATCCATAACTTTAAGATATAGCAAAAAAGACTGCAAAGAAAGTTCTTATCTCTCTGCAGTCTCTTCCGGGTAGGATACGTGAACCAGGGACAATCCACAGGCAGGCGCCGCCACGCCGGCTTTTTTCCGGTCCTTGGCCGCCCTGACAGCCGCAAAGTCAGCGACGGTCCACTCCCCCGTCCCCACTTTCACAAGGCATCCGACGATGTTCCGCACCATTCGGTAGAGGAAGCCATCACCCCGAATCGTAAAGGTGAAGCGTTCCTTTTCCTGCGTCCAATAGGCCTCATAAAGGGTCCTTACAGGCGACGTCTTTTCGCTGCCTTGGTTCTTAAAGGAAGAAAAATCATGGGTCCCCACTAGAAGGGCAGCCGCCTCATTCATGGCAGCAAGCGTCAGGGACGACCGCACTTCCCAAGCATAGCGCCGCGCGCAGGGATCCGGCAGAGGCGCATAAAGGACGGTATAGCGATACGTCTTATCAAGAGCGTCAAAACGGGCATGGAAGCCGTCAGGCTTTATAAAGGCTTCACGAATGGCGATATCAGGCGGCAGGAGATGCTGCAGGGCACGCCGATAATTCTCCGGAGGAATGGGTGACGACGTTTCAAAGGAAATGACCTGGCCCAAGGCATGGACCCCCGCGTCCGTACGGCCTGCGGCCTTGATGGAAATGTCCTCATGAAGGGCCGTGGAAAGCGCCTTTTCAAGGACTTGCTGGACACCGACACCATAGTCCTTTTGGCGCTGGAACCCTTGGTAATTGGTGCCATCGTAGGCAACCACAGCCATGATGGTCTTTTTCATGCGCTCATCCCCCAGCGCAGGTACACAAGAACGATAAAGAGAATCAGCATGACGGCAAGGGCAGCGCCATCCCGTTTCCCGTAAACAAGTTCATGCATCCGGGTCCGTCCCTCCCCACCATGGTAGCAGCGCGCTTCCATGGCAAGGGCGAGCTCATCGGCCCGTCGGAAAGAGGAAATGAAAAGAGGAATCAGGATCGGCAGCAGATTCTTTGCTCGCTGAACGAGATTGCCTGATGAAAAATCAGCGCCGCGGGACATCTGCGCTTTCATGATGCGGTCCGTTTCCTCTAGAAGGGTCGGAATGAAGCGCAGGGCAATAGTCATCATCATGGCAAGTTCATGGGCGGGCACGCCAATGCGGCGGAAAGGCCGCAGCAGGCTTTCAATACCGTCCGTAAGGACAATAGGCGATGTCGTAAAGGTCATGAGGCTCGAGACAAGAAGGAGTAGGACCAGACGAAGAGACATCTTGACGCCCATGATGATGCCTTCCTTAGTGAGACTCAAGAACTTCCAGTGCCAGAGCACTTCACCAGGATCGGTAAAAAAGTGGATCAAGAGGGTTAAAAGAATGATGACCCAGAGGGGTTTGATGGATTTCAGCAGAAGACCGGGCGGCAGTTTAGCAAGACCCGCGGCAAGGACCAAAAAGGCAATTAAGAGCCCATATCCTAGCGGATCGGATGCCAAAAAGACCATGACCATATAAAACAGGACGCCCAGGATCTTGGTCCTCGGGTCAAGGTGATGGATGGGCGACGACCCGGGATAGTACTGTCCCAACGTAATTTCTGTCAGCATACCTTCCACCCCTTTGCTTTTTGAATGGCCCTGATGAGCTCTTTTTTCGTAAGCGGGGTTCCCTCAAGGGGAAGGCCATTCTCACGGAGCTCCTGGGCAAGCTTGACGCTTTCCGGCACATCCATGGAAAGTCTCTGGAGGGTCTTTCCTTCCGTTGTAAAGATATCGCGGCTGGGCCCGTCCAAATGAAGTTTGCCGCCGCTCATGACAAGGATGCGGCTGGGGCGTACTGGGCCGCTTCCTCCATGGAATGGGTAATGAGAATGACACCCATTTGGCGCTTTTCGAAGATTTTCATCAGCTGGGAGAAAATGTTGTCCCGGCTCACAGGATCAAGACCGGCACTGGGCTCATCCATGATCAGGTAATCCGGTTCCATGGCAACGACGCCAGCAATCGCGACGCGGCGCATCTGTCCGCCTGAAAGCTGAAAGGGAGAACGCTGAGAAAACGTATCAAAATCTAGGTCAACAAAGGCCATGGCGCGCCGCACAGACGCTTCCACCTCATCTTCACTTTTTTTCTGGTTGCGGGGCCCAAAGGCAATATCTTCATAGATGGTTTCGGCAAAGAGCTGATGTTCCGGATACTGGAAAACCATGCCGACCTTGCCGCGGGCTGCTTTTGCCGCGGCATCCTTTCCTGCAAGGTCCACCCCATCGACGCGGACCTCGCCCGTATCGGGGTGAAGAAGGCCGTTCAAATGCTCTGCCAAGGTTGACTTGCCGCTTCCCGTATGACCAATAAGAGCCACGAATTCGCCCTTATCCACCGTAAAGGACACATCATCGAGGGCCTTGTTCTCAAGAGCCGTATGGGCCATATAGGTATAGGAAATATGATCTACTTCGATGGACATAATGCTTCACACAGCTCCTTATGGGTCAGGATTTTCGGCAAGTCGCGGCCGCCTTTTTTAAGAGCCGATGCCACTTCCGCCGCAAGGGGACATTCAAGGCCCAAGGCACGGATCCGGTCTACCTGGGTAAAGACTTCCTTCGGTGACCCCATAAGCTCAATATGTCCGTCCTTCATGGCAATGACGCGGTCCGCCAAAATGGCTTCTTCCATCTTGTGCGTAATATAGACAATGGTAATGCCTTTGTCCTTATTAAGACGAAGCACCGTATCGACAATATCCTTGCGTCCTTTCGGATCGAGCATGGCTGTTGGCTCGTCAAAGACAATGCATTTGGGTTCAAGAGCGACAACGCCGGCAATCGCGATGCGCTGTTTTTGTCCGCCCGACAAGCGATGCGGTGCGTGCTTAGCGTAAGAAAGCATGCCCACATCAGTAAGAGCCTTTTCCACTCGAGGCCGGATTTCTGGTCCCGGCACGCCAATGTTTTCAAGGCCAAAGGCCACATCTTCTTCGACGACAGCTGCAACAATCTGGTTATCAGGATTCTGGAAAACCATTCCTACGGTCTGACGTACCTGCCAAAGGTTTTCCTCAACAGACGTATCAAGGCCGCCTACCAAACAGGTTCCCTTCGTCGGCGTCAAAAGGGCATTGAAATGACGAGCCAACGTTGACTTACCGCTCCCATTGGTGCCAATGATGGCTACAAACTCACCAGGCATGATAGATAAACTGATGCCATCCAGAGCTATCATTTCTTCATTTTGCCCATCCACATACGTATGAGTGAGCGCTCTTGTTTCGATAATTGGGTCCATAGTAACCTCCATGACTTACCATTATATTATTGTTACCCGAGCTGGGTCAATGGAAGAGGACAAGTTTCATTTACAGGTCTCGATTTTCCTATGGTGTTCTTCATCAAATGGATCTTCGTTTAAACCTGCGAGGTCGTAGACAAATAGATATTGAAAAAAACATCAAATTCCCCAAAATATAAGGTAACCAAGCCAAAATAAAGGAGAATTGAGCAATCCTCTATCCAATAGATTATTCAAGCAGACCTGTTTTGCCAAGACCCCGATTACCTTGTCTGGCATCCGAAGATCCTTTAGCCGATTCCACAGAATGGGTAGTCACCAGCCAGAAACGCCATACCGATTTCCTCTGTCCTCACTGCGGAGAGCTGATGCCTTTGTATGGCAAGTACCGAACCCGCCTAAGGACGGTGCCTATGCAGCCGAATGCCAGGCGCACTGGCCTTTTCGAGGAGCATCGCTTCCGGTGCTCATGTTGTCAGGAATGGGTTCATCCTTTTTCATGTTTTTCTCTCCTTTTCGGGCATAAGAAAAGCCCTCTGCTCACGGCAAAGGGCTCCGTCACGCTAACATAAAAAAAACACAACCACAAAATTCTGAAGAATTTGTGTGGCGTTCATAACCTTATTCGCTGCATTTGCAAGCATTTCTGTATAAGCATCCGGCAAATCCTCAATTTTTTTATATATCGCCATTCTCCATTATTGCGATTGAACGCAACCAAGCCACTTTTTACAGGATCAGGAGAATAACGATAAATCAGTTCATCACCTAAACCCCCATCAAGAATTAAAGTAATCATCTTCCCCGCCTTTTTCAAAGCCTGATTGTAACTATACTTCCGTTCAGCCATACTATGCGCTTTTGTGATTTTTTAATTGTACCTTTTTTCTATTGCGCTTTCAATATGCTCATGCCGTAAAAGCACTAAATCGGCCTTTGTGGATTGATTCGTCAATAACCATTGGAAAGAGACCGCCATATCGCAACTTTTACCAAAAGTCCGATATCCATCACTGAGAACATGTTTATTTACAAAAACATGATCATAAACTGCCCCAATAAAACGAATGGTCAATTCCGTGTTCTTTGAATTTTTTCCGCTACATGCTTCCTTCCCGTTGTTGATAATTTCACGATAGTAAAGATCTGCGTGCGCCATGCGACGTTTACCTTTGGGGTCATTTTTATCATTCTTTGGTCAATCTTGATTCTTTTAGCCCCTCGGTTTCAAAGTTTCTTGCCTTCTCCATCCAGCCCTGCCGGCCTTCCATTCCTCCCGCACTTTGACGCCTAGGATTTTTCCCTGGACGCTGAGAGACTGATTCTTCAGCCAGGCATTGCCGCTAGCTTCCACGTTGTTGGACCGTTTCTTCCCTTCCAGCTCTGACTCATATACCGGTGCATAGTGGCACAGGCAATGGGGATGAGCCGGATTCACCGGAGCGGCGTCCTTTGGGAAAACGCCCTTCCCTAGGCCGTACAGGTCCGCCTCAGCGTACATATCACAAATGTCTTCCGCCGGATGCCGGCTTCCTAGCTTCCACTGGTAGGCCACCACGTCTTCATCTTCTCCGTAGCGGGCTATGAATGCATCGTAACGGGCCCTCACCGCTTCCGTCCGGGCAATTTTCAGCAACGTACCGGCTTTTTTCCTCTACGGCCGTCTGGATGGCTCTCTCAATGGTTTTTTTGTTTCCCCCGTCTACTTTTTCGAGGAGCTCATATAAAGACGTTCCAAAGTGATTGTAGACGGTTGTGTCGGGTCTTAATCCATCGGCCTGTCCCTTTACTTTTCGGATGGCCTTCAGCAATGCTTTCTTTTCCTTATCGGAAAGATTATCCCTACTGCGCCGCACCCAGTTCACAAGATCATCGGTATACTTCGGCAGCTCCTACATATAGATGAAACTGCCATGGTGATAGCCATCATTTGGTTCTGTTCGGGACCAAATTTCCAAGTATCCCCCTGAGTTATCAAAATAATATGAGCATGCTCTATACCAATATGACACTTCTCAGTAACGCCGAAGTGGACCTTAAAATAAGATAGCTTATCCTTGGTTACTCTTCCAAGGATATCACGAACCGGATTTATACTCACAAGGCTATGACTCAGCGAGTTGCGGCCATTAACCGGATTTAATGGTTCTTTGTCAAATGTTGGGGTGCCCCACAACTAAATCGCCTTTTAGGAACTC
>ENA-OOZX01000683-OOZX01000683.1-human-gut-metagenome-genome-assembly--contig:-NODE-683-length-27237-cov-3.535317_pt1 | contig 27237 bp, 18 predicted proteins | sample MGYA00241048_ERZ501412 | MGnify/ENA primary metagenome ERZ501412 (study PRJEB25962, sample SAMEA2042518) | human gut metagenome | biome: human gut; feature: human-associated habitat; material: faeces... | reverse complement strand
CACAGCCCACAGGGAATATAATATCCTATATTTGTGGCCTCGGAGCAAGTGTTGGGTATGAGCGAATAAAGCGAATATTCAACACGCAGCGACTAAAGTCACAAATATAGGATATTCTATTCCCTGTGGGCGTCTCTTTTGCCTGCGGCAAATCAGAATTATCTATTCATACAATGGAAAGCTGCCAGACTCTTCTTCGTTGAATACATAGTATACAGCGTTTTCCTCTGGTTTTAAGTATAAATCCATAGTTTTTAAATCTTTTACTTTGCGGTTTTTGTTACCTGCATCTACCCAAACTTTTTTTGCCCTTGCAATAACTTCTTTGCTTTCAATCTGATTTCCAGCAAATTCTACGTTATATGTTGATTTCATTTATGTATTCCCCTTTCCTAATGGAACTATTATAATGTAATATTGTTACAAATATCATATAATAAATTGAAATAAAAATCAATAAAGAAATTTCGACAGGGAAAAGGCAGACAGTAAGAGCCAGAGCGAATATAATTTTGGCAGTCCTGTTTTACCGTTCATAATATTAAATGTCTTGGAATATTTATGAATTTTTTGCAGATAAATCTTGCAAAATATACCTTTTTCAACTAGAATAAAAAAATAAATGTGCTCTCACAAAAGCAAGTGCAAGAAAGACTTCGAGAGTACATATAAATGATAGGAGGAATGACATATGGTTGCAATTATAGATTATGATGCAGGTAATATTAAGAGCGTTGAAAAAGCGTTGTTACATCTTGGGGAAGAAGTAATGATTACTCGTGACCGAGAGAAGATTTTAAATAGTGATAAGGTAATTCTGCCGGGAGTAGGAGCATTTGGAGATGCTATGGAAAAGCTCCGTTCTTATGGACTCGATAAAGTGATTTATGAAGTGGTGGAGAAAAAGATTCCTTTTTTGGGAATTTGTCTTGGTTTGCAGCTTCTTTTTGAAAAGAGTGATGAAACTCCGGGAGTGAAAGGTCTTGGAATTTTGCCGGGAGAGGTTTTGAGAATTCCAGATAAGGAAGGACTTAAGATTCCGCATATGGGATGGAACTCTATCAAAATCAAAAAAGGAGCAAGGCTTTTTAAAGATATTCCAGAAGATTCTTATGTGTATTTTGTACATTCCTACTATTTAAAAGCAGGACGGGAAGAGGACGTGACAGCAACGACAGAATACTCTGCATTAATTCATGCTTCAGTAGAACATGATAATGTATTTGCCTGCCAGTTCCACCCAGAGAAAAGTAGTGAAATTGGTTTAAAGATTCTTAAAAATTTCGTGGAATTATAAGGAGGAACTTATGTTTACAAAAAGAATTATTCCCTGTCTTGATGTCAATGATGGAAGAGTTGTAAAAGGTGTGAATTTTGTAAATCTGATAGATGCCGGAGATCCGGTTGCCATTGCGGAAGCCTATGATAAAGCAGGAGCGGACGAGCTGGTGTTTCTTGATATCACTGCTTCTTCTGATGCGAGAAATACAGTGGCAGATATGGTTCGGAAAGTAGCGGAGAAAGTATTTATTCCATTTACTGTTGGAGGAGGAATTCGTACAGTAGATGATTTTAAAGCAATTCTTCGTGAAGGGGCGGATAAGGTATCTGTCAATTCTGCAGCGATTATGCGCCCGGAATTAATTAGCGAGGCAGCAGATAAATTTGGAAGCCAGTGCGTTGTTGTTGCGATTGATGCGAAGCGGAGAGAGGACGGCGGCTGGAATATATTTAAGAATGGCGGAAGAGTGGATATGGGAATTGATGCTGTAGAATGGGCCATGCGTGTAGAAAAACTAGGAGCTGGTGAAATCCTTCTTACAAGTATGGACTGCGATGGAACGAAGGCAGGGTATGATTTAGAACTTACCCGCACTATTTCTGAAAATGTTTCTATTCCTGTTATCGCTTCCGGTGGAGCTGGAACGAAAGAACATTTTTATGATGCATTTGACCAGGGAAAGGCAGATGCAGCTTTGGCAGCTTCTTTATTCCATTTTAAAGAGTTGGAAATTATGGATTTGAAGAGGTATCTTAGAGAAAAAGGAATTTCTGTGAGAATATAAGAGGTATTTTTATAGATGATAGCAGAATGTGTTTTGTTTAGGAAGTATTTTTCATCCGATATAGAGCATGTTTGAAAGGCCATTCCTGCAATCTGCATACCCCAATTTGCAGAGAGCATTTTTTGAACATGCTTTCGGAAATTTAATGAAAATTTTGGGATTACAAATGATTTTAAAATCTGCCGGAATGAAAGGAAACTTATTATGAAACTTGCAAAGGGAGATAAAGTTGCAATTGTATGCTGCTCAAACGGGCAAAGTCTGTCAAAGAAAAAGGAGATAGAGAACTTAAAAGTAATTTTAGAAGAAATGGGCCTTATTTCCGTATTTTCAAAATATATTTATCAAAAGATTTCTTTAGAAGAGGTAGAAAATAATTTAAAAGGTTTTCCAGAAAGCGGAAGTCCATTAGAAAAAGCGAGAGAGTTGATGGAATTTTATGAGGATGCTTCTATAAAAGCTATTTTCGATATCTCTGGAGGAGACCTTGCCAATACGATACTTCCTTATCTGGATTATGAACGAATTGCCTCTGTAAAAAAGCAATTTTGTGGATATAGTGATCTGACCACTATTATAAATGCCATATATGCAAAAACACAGAAAGTCTCTGTTTTGTATCAGATTAGAAATCTTTTGTATGAATATTCCGCGCAGCAAAAAGAAGACTTTATAAAAACGTGTTTTGCAAAAGACTTAAACAACATAATAAACAATGATGCAGTAAAAATGATGGAAAAGAACAACCTCTATGATTTATCTGTGGAAAATAGTGGACTATATCAGATCCCATATAAATTCTATCAGGGAAAAACGGTAGAGGGAATTGTTGTTGGAGGAAATATTCGATGCTTTTTAAAACTGGCAGGAACCGAATATTTTCCAGATGTCACAGATAAAATATTACTTTTAGAGGCAAGAAGCGGAAATCCAGCGCAGATTGTAACATACTTTGCTCAATTAGAACAACTGGGCGTATTCAAAAAAGTAAAAGGTATTTTACTTGGAACATTTACGCAGATGGAGAGAGAACAGCCAGTGCCGGCTGTATATTCCCTTTTAAAACGATACATTAATGAAGAACTTCCTGTGGTCAAAACGGAGTATATCGGACATGGAGAAGATTCTAAAGCAATACAAATCGGAAAGAAGTATAAATTCTAAGTTACTGCAGGCAAAATAGACGCTCTCAAAGAGAAAAAAATGGTTCAGAGCATGCTTAAAAATGATTCAAAAAAATTTATTCAAAAAAATTTAAAAAAGTTATTGACGAATTTGTTTTTTATGCTATAATGTTAGACAGTGCAAAAATACCCAGACAGTTGTATTAGGCACAATACGCAACTGGAGGGAGGTTAGGTGAGTCAATGTCAAGTATTATCGTTAAAGAAAACGAATCTTTAGACAGCGCTCTTCGTCGTTTTAAGAGAAGCTGTGCTAAAGCAGGTATTCAGCAGGAGATTCGTAAAAGAGAACACTATGAGAAACCAAGTGTGAAACGTAAAAAGAAATCTGAAGCTGCTAGAAAACGAAAATATAAATAAGTGCTGTAAGGGGACATCCAGTTATGGATGTCCTTTTTTCATGCTGTCAATAGACGGCTGCTAAGAAAGAATATAGCCTATATCTGTGACTTTCGTCGCGTCGCGTTGAATGTTCGCTCTAGCGCTCGCATTCAGCACTTGCTCCCAGGCCACAGATATAGGCTATATTCTTTCTTGGCGGCCTGTTTTTTGGAAGATTGAAAAAGGATATCCTGGGGAGATTTGAGATTTAGAAATTTAGATTTCTGCTTGCTTTGGAATTGGTAGAATGTGGAAATCGTGATTTTGAATTTTGCCAAAGACAGAAGTCTGGGAACAAATCAAATTAGACATAATCATGATTATGTAAAGTTCACAAAAGAAAAACTTTCTTTTGTGAATAGTTATTCAAAATATCTTTAAAAATGCATAAAATCAATTGACCGATTTATGCAAAAGTGATATTATTGAAATTAGGATGAGTGTGGTAATTGGCACATAATCCCAATGATATATTATTTCTTTGAAGGAGGAGATTATTTTGAAGAAGATTATTAATGCAGTAGACCAGGTAGAGAATCAGATGATAGAAGGTATGGTTAAAGCTTTCCCTCAGTATGTGAAGAAGCTTGACTGCGGTAATGTTGTTGTCAGAGCTGAGAAGAAGACTGGCAAGGTAGCCTTGATCAGTGGTGGCGGAAGCGGACATGAGCCAGCTCATGGTGGATTTGTTGGAAAAGGTATGTTAGATGCTGCAGTTGCAGGTGCTGTATTTACTTCTCCTACTCCTGATCAGATTTATGAAGGAATTAAAGCCGTTGACGATGGCAAGGGCGTTTTAATGGTAGTTAAGAACTATACAGGCGATGTTCTTAACTTTGAGATGGCAGCTGAGATGGCAGCCGATATGGATGGAATCGAAGTAAAAGAAGTTGTTGTTAATGATGACGTTGCTGTACAGGATTCCTTATATACAACAGGCCGTCGTGGTGTTGCCGGAACAGTATTTGTACATAAGATCGCCGGTGCTTTAGCAGAAAAAGGTGCAAGCCTTGACGAAGTACAGGCTGTTGCTCAGAAAGTAATTGATAATGTAAGAACAATGGGTATGGCTATTAAGCCTTGTACCGTACCAGCAGCTGGAGAACCTGGATTTGAACTGGCTGATGATGAGATGGAAATCGGTATTGGTATCCATGGAGAACCTGGCGTTGAGAAGAAACCGCTTGAGACAGCAGATGAAATCGTTGATACACTTCTTGAGAAGATTTTAGCAGATATCGACTACTCCGGTTCTGAAGTAGCAGTAATGATTAATGGATGTGGATCTACTCCTTTAATGGAACTGTTCATCGTTAATAACCGTGTAGCAGATGTTTTGGCTGAGAAAGGTATCAAAGTTTATAAGACAATGGTAGGCGAATACATGACATCCCTTGAGATGGAAGGATTCTCTATCACATTACTCCGTCTTGATGACCAGATGAAAGAACTCTTAGACGAAGAAGCTGACACTCCAGCACTTACAGTTGCAAAATAATAAGTGAAATAGATAGCTGTTATCTAAGGACGGTTATTGACATACCGCCCTTAGACGGTTACAATGAATTTAACGAAAGACCGGCGTAATCTGCGTGGGTCTTTTGTTAGAGTAATGAATATTAGGAAAGAGGACACAATTATGGCAGACGTAAAAAAAGTAATTGAAATCATTGACAAGATTATTGCAGATGTAGATGAGCAGAAGTTGTTTTTAACAGAGCTTGATAATGTAATTGGTGATGGTGACCACGGTATTAACCTTGCTCGTGGTTTTGATGCAGTTAAGACAATCGAAGATACATTTGAAAGCAAAGATATCGGAGCTATTTTAAAAGCAATCGGAATGAAACTTGTTTCTACAGTTGGAGGAGCTTCCGGTCCATTATACGGAACTGCATTTATGAAGTCTGGTGCATTACTTAATGGCAAGACAGAGATGGATATGAATGATTTTATCGAGATGCTTCAGGTATCCATTGATGGTATCATGAAACGTGGTAAAGCTGTAAAAGGTGAAAAGACTATGCTTGATGCCATGATTCCAGCACATGATGCAATCAAAGCTTCTTATGAAGCAGACGGTGATGCTAAGAAAGCTTTAGATGCAGGCGTAAAAGCTGCAGAAGAAGGTATCGAATATACAAAGACAATTATTGCGACAAAGGGTCGTGCAAGCTACCTTGGAGAAAGAAGTATCGGACACCAGGATCCGGGTGCTACTTCATTTACATTAATGCTTAAAGCAGTACAGGAACTTGCATAAGAGAAAGGAATAAGATATATGGTAGGTATTGTTGTTGTATCTCATAGCCAGAAGTTAGCAGAAGGTGTTGTGGAATTAGCATCTTTAATGGCACCGGAAACACCGATGAAAGCAGCCGGTGGAATGGATGACGGCGGATTTGGAACAAGTTTTGAAAAGATTACAGAAGCTATTGATGAAGTTTACAGTGATGATGGTGTAGCAATCTTTATGGATTTGGGAAGTGCTGTCATGACAACGGAAATGGTTTTAGAATCTATGGAAGACCGTAAGGTTAAGATGGTAGACTGTCCTGTAACAGAGGGAGCGATTGCTGCCGCAGTAGTTGCCGCAGGAGGAGCTTCTCTTGAAGAAGTTGTGCAGGTAGCACAAGCATCGAAAGAACAGGCAAAGTTCTAATTTGTAGATTTTGTATAGACGAAAAAAGAAAAATGATATATCCCATCTGCTCTGTAGTCGCTGCATTTAAGATGCTCGTCCGCATCTTAAACGCGCTCCGAAGTCGCATCTGGGATATATCATTTTTTCTGTTTAATCCAAATCCACAGTTTAGGAATATGGAATATGCCAGAAGAAAGTTCTATTGCAGGGGATGGCAGAAGAAAAAGAACGTAAAAATGGGGAGATGTAATCTAAAATATAATGTACTCGCAGAAGAAGTATGTCATGCATTGCATGACGTGCATCTCGTAGCAAGAATGTCGGGGCATTCTTGAACATAGGAGAAGGAGGAAACTTTATGCAGCGAAAAAAGAGAACAAAAAGTAAGCTTGTAAAGCAATTCATGAATTTCTTACTGGCAATTGCCTTAGGAATTAGTCTATTACAATTGCCGCAGTTATCAAAAGAGGTAAAGGCTGAGAATGTAAATACCAACAATGGAAAGCAATCTCAAGAAATGGCAGGAAGCTATTACCTGGATAAGAATAGGAACTCTGGTAAAAAAGTTATAGCAGCAAATGCCGGGTTAACACCAGAGGATAATTTAGGACCTTATATTAAATATACAATAGATGGAACAGAACATACAATTTCCTGGGACGAGGCTGTTGAGAAACAATATATTATAGTTGATCAGTTTATATATGGAGGTCGTAATTTTAGTATTCATCCTGGTACCGAGAATAATCCGCTAAAGAGAGCTGCAAAGATAGAGTTTGTCTCTCCAAAGGAGGTAAATGGAATTGGAAGCAATGGATTTTCTGGTTGTAATGATCTGGAAGAAATCATTATTCCAGATACGATTCAAAAAATTTCTACAGGTGCATTAAGAGAGTTTGAAAACTTAAGAAGAATCACATTGCCTGGAGGAATTATTTTTGAAGGCGATCGGACATTTGCCTCAACCAAAATGGAAGTGACCGTATTTAATGTTCAAAGTCTAAGAGAATTTGTCTCTGCGTATCGAACGCTGAGTCGTACATTTAAAAAAAGTTCTGAAGATACGGAAAAGAAAGTCTGGACATTAAAGCTTAAGGATGATGAAAAGATTTCCATAGAAAAAACGGTTACAGCAGGTGGAATGCTTAAGCTGGATAATGAAGATGATGAGGATGAGCAGGAAACAGTGGAAAGACTTAAAGATTTGTCTGCCACTTACCAGTGGTATCAGGTAAAAGAAGACGGTTCAGAAGTTATAATTCCAGATGCATCAAAAGCAGATTTAAAATTAAATACAAATGATTTTCCGAGCAGAACAGATGCATATAAACTTATTCGTAGAATTACATGGAAAGAAGATAATAAGGAGTTTTCGAATACTTCTACGATAGACCAGCTAGTTACTCTTAAGGTGAATCCTAAAGCAGAAGAAGCTCACAAGCATAAGCTTAAAAAGATAGAAGCGAAGAAAGCAAGTGTAGATGCGGATGGAAATATAGAGTATTATATTTGTGAAAGTTGTGGAAGATTTTTTGCTGATAAAAATGGACAAAAAGAAATAAAGAAATCTCAGGTTATAGTCAGCTTACAAGTGAAAAAAGGGGAAGTTTTAAAGAAGGCGGATGGAACTTCCTATCAGGTAGCTGATGCAAAGAAATTGCAGGTTTCTTATGTTTCTCCATCAAAAAGGAAGTCAGGAACAGTTAGCATTCCTTCGAAAGTAATTATCGGAGGCAAAACCTATCAAGTTACAAAGATTAAGAAAAATGCTTTTAAAAACAATAAGAAAATAAAAAAGATTGTCATTCCTTCCAGTGTTGTTTCTATTGAAAATTATGCGTTTGCAAACTGTAAGAATCTAAAGACCATAGAAATTAGAACAACGAAGTTAAAAAATAAGAAGATTTCTCCTAAAGCATTTAAGAAAATCAATAAGAAGGTAGTGATTAGGGTTTTAAAGAAACAGCGCAAAGCTTATAAGACACTATTAAGAAAGAAAGGTTTAAGCAAGGCAAATAAGTTTAAAGCTCTCTAAGTTTCTTGTGTCTAACCTTCTGGAGAATCCCCATTCTCATCAACTGTAGATTTAGAGTAGTCAGAAAAAAGAAAAACACCCTATCCCAGATGCGGCTTGGGAGCGTGTTTAAGATGCGAACGAGCATCATAAACACAGCGACTATAGAGCAGAAGGGATGTATTGTTTTTTCTTTTTTCGTCTATACCAAATCTACAAATCAATCACTGGCAGATAAAGATATGCTTCTTCCCCCTGATAGCATTCAAAACACATCCCCTGATGTGATATTTTATACTCTTTTTGCGTACAGAGCCATTCGGTAAAGACGTAACGCCAGCCATCTCGTACAGCATCCGCCACTTTTTCAGGAGTTTCCTGTGATTTAATTGTAAAAACTGCGTATCGTCCGGCAGGAATATCCACCTTGTGGAAGCCTTCTGGAATTTCTGTAGAGTCAGTTAAAAAGCCAAAGAAATAGTGTAATTCACCGCTGATATGGTCGGGATGGGTCCATAGTCCAACTTCGCCATAATCATGGATTCCTTCTGGATAGGCAGGGTATTCTTTAAAATTAATGTGATTCCAGTAAGCACCGGATTTGCTGTAATCACTGTCATATTCGCCGGGAATCTCGTATCCAAGTGCTGTCTGTGACTGCAATGTTTTAATTTCAACGTGTAGCATAATAAGAACCTCACTTTCTTTATTTTGTTTTAAATATTCTCGTGCGCTAATACCATATTCTTTGCGAAATGCTTTAGAAAAACCGGAACTGGTTTCAAAGCCATTATCAAATCCGGCCTGTGTGATACTCATTCCAGATAAAATATCCTTTTTTGCTTTTTCCAAACGGAGAAGGCGTATGTATTTTCCCGGTGACATATCACAGCAGATTTTAAAAATGTGGCAGAAATGATAAAGAGAGTAACCATAGCGGGAAGCCAGAGATTCTGCTGTTAATGTGTCTTGAAGGTGATTTTTTATGTATGTGGTACAATCTTTTATTACTTCTAAAGAATTATTTTTATTCACGATCTCTCCTTTCCGCAGTTTCTATGAGTGCAGTCGGTGCGACTGCTCGACTTGAATATAAATATCATACACCAATACACAGATTATGTTTTATAAATATTGTATCAGAGAAAAGAAAAAAGACTTTTCCAGAGTTGCGAAGTTTATCTGAAGAATAGAGATTGTCCGTAATGGGAGTTGTAAATTGACAGAATGTTAGTGGTGATTTACAATATAACTAAAAAACATTTGGATAATAAACAATAATAATAAAATAACAGAGAAAATGAAAGAAAAAGAAATAGAAATAATAGAAGGATAGAGAAAATGAACACAGTGAATGAGACAAAAACATTTTCCTCACTTCCGGAGGAAGAATCAGCTTTATGGGAACGTATGAGAGACACTCTTTTGTGCCTTCAGACAGATAACAGCATTTCGGTAAAAGATCTGGCAAGCAGACTGGCATACTCTACGCAGGAATTCCTTTATCTGGCTGACATTTTCTTTGACAATTCTCTTGATACAATCAGGGAACAGGTGCAGGGATTAAATATTGAAGAGGATTATACAAATCAGGTCCTTCCATTTGAACGGATTCCTGATAGTTCTATGATAGAATATAAAGTTGTGAGAAGAATGGCACAGACAGTAGAGGCAGATATGCTGCCTTTAGAAGGCGATATTTTTCAAAACGGAATGGAATATATCGAGAAGGATGTAAAGGAAAAGTGGAAGGAGAGGGAGCGTGCCGGAGAGTATATGCAGTTTTGGTGGCATGATGATTCATACCATTTCTTTTATATGATTGGGCAGGAAGTTCCAAAAGATGCCGGAAAGGAAAGTGAAAAGAAGAGAATTGATATTGGGGCATCGGATTATGCAGTTTTTACGTTAAAAGAGCAATATTGGGATAAACAGGCACCGGATATTATAAAAATGTTGATAAAATATGCGTTATGTGACTGGATAAAGCAAAGTGAAATGCACTATGACAATCGGAAAATGTATTTTATTTCTTTTGAAAACGGACTGTACTCAGTATATCTTCCTCTTAAAAAAAGAATGCATTCGGATTATGTAATGAAAAATAAAAAAGAGGAGAAAAAGATTTATGGAGTTGACGAGTGGATTAGTTATATTGATGAGCATATTACGGAGAATCTGACAGCAAAAGGCCTTGCAAAGCTGTTTCATTATTCCGAGAAACATTTAAAAAATATTTTCCAGCTTTATTATGAAACGAGAATCACCGATTACATAAAACAGAGAAAGCTGTACTTTGCTGCAGAAGAATTAAAAGAAGGAAAGAATCCGGAAAAAGTATGTGCCAAATATCAATTTGCAAGTTATAGCGTTTTTTCTAATGCATTTCGCAAAGAATACGGCGTTGTTCCGGCAAAGTATTACCGAATGGAATTTCAGAATATTGCATGGATCAATTACATTGATGAGCATATTACAGAAGATATCACACCAGAGATGATGGCGGAACATTTTAACTATTCCAGAGACTATTTTCGCAAAGCCTTTCAGGATGATTTTGGAATGGGACTTAGTGCGTATATCAGTCAGAGGAAAATACAAAAAGCAGCCAGAGAATTACGTCAGGGTGTCAAGGTGGCCAGTTTAGCAAAAAAATATGGTTTTAAGTCGAGAAATGGATTTGATAAAGCCTTCCGCAAAGCCTTTTGTACCAGTCCTTCCAAATATGCTAAAGCAAACACAGAAGTTGTTGACTTAAATCAGTTTTACTCAGAATATAAAGATAAAATGAAAGTATCCTTTATGGACATTGATGATATCAAAATGATTGGCTGGACGATTATCCCAAATCGTGGACGGGAAGTAGATATACCGGCACAGGTAGCATTCTGGCTCGATGAGGATTCACCGTACTTCAAGAAAATGAACTCTGTAGCCGGAAGTGCGAATGGAAATGATAAGATTGCCATGTGGTATCATGACCCGGAATGTATCAATATTCAATATATCCTTGGACCGGTTGTAAACAACTTTACGAATGTGCCGGACGATGCTGTGAAAATAGAGATAGCCGCCGGACGATTTGCCGTATTTGAAACAGACCGCGAAAGCGATGTGGATAATCTCGCAGATACCATCCGTATGTTTTCCCGGTGTGTTTTTTATGGCTGGATAAAAGAACACCGCGATATGGTCTCTTTACAGAACTTTACTTTTGAAAGATACATCAATAAAAAAGTATACATATATGTTCCGATAAGCGTAAAATAATAAAAATAAAACAAAAGTTGTGTTATCTATAATAAGCAATAAAAGAAAAATGCCCCGTCAGATCATTCGGTCTGACGGGATTTTTTCTGCAAAAAATGTCAAGCATTTTTTTGAAAAATCTAAAAAAGGTTCCAAAATGACGAAAAGACATCCGTCTGGTTGGAATACTTTTTAGAAAAGCCATGTTATAATAAATGTACAAAAAAATACATTCTATTTTAAGAAAGTTGGTACAAACCACACAGGCTTACCCCTACTGTGAAAGCGGATGCCCTCACAAATACCACTGGATCTTCCGGGAAGGTGTGAAAAGGCAGAAGAAGCTTAAGTCAGGATATTTAAAATAGAATTCTAATGAACAGGACTTTGGGTGGGAGTGCTGAGTACATTCATTCGATAAATCATTTAGAAATCAATCAGATTTTATCATAAGCTGTGGGATAGCTTCCTTTCCATTTCCTAAGCTCCTTGAAAAAAGAATATCTGTGAGGGGATTTTTGGGTTCCCTCAACGATATAGAGGATACCTCAAAACCTGTATAATTTATTTCATACGTAAACAATAATAAGAGAGTGTTGAGACCGGGAGGTCAGTAGAGATAGCGTATAGAGAATAAGGAGTACAGGTGTTTGAATCCAAAGGCTGTCGGGACAAAATGTCTTTGACAGCAAGAGTTGGTTTTTATAACTTGCAGTATAAGCACATAGGATAAGATTGCCAAATACAGTCTTTTGAAGGAGGAATTTTATGAAAACTTTAAAGAAAATGCTCGCAGTTATGTTAGCAGTAGTTATGATGATGGGACTTGGTGTAACATCTATGGCAGCAACTACAGAGGGTAGTAATAAGGTAACGGTGCATGTAACCATTCAGAATCCAGATGATACAAGTAAGAATATCTTTGAAGGGAATGTTACTGTCGATAAAGATACAACCTTATACACATTAGAAGATGCAGCAACAATCGAAAACTACGGCAAAGCGACAGCGATGGATGCTCTTATTGCAACAGGAGAGACAATAACATACCATAAAGTACAGTATTTAGATACAGAAACATGGGAACCGATTGACCAGTATGGTATTGCTTTTGACAGTATTAATGGAAAAGCAGGAACATCCGTAAAAAATACAGACGGAAGCACAACATACCAGTATTGGGAATTATGCATTAATGGACCATCAGCTTCTAATTATGCAACAAACTATGTATTAACAGAGGGTATGAATATCACTGTTAAATGGTCATCAATGACTTACTAATTCTATAAGAACTTTAAAAACCGACTCTGTCCTTAAAAAGAGGTGTCTTTTGGACACCTCTTTTTTTATACCTGACAATGTTAAAATTTATAAAATAAATAGTTATATGGGAAAATATATGAAAAGAATAAAGAAATATTTAATAATGCTAAGCCTGATAGCAGTAACGATTTTTTTGAGACATTCCTGTACAGTACAGGCAGCACAGGAAGATGATATTTTTAAAGAGTTATATATGGAATACCGTAGTGTATTATCGGACCAGACAATAGATATTTACAGAATAAAACAGATTGATAAGGATAGTCATACCTACATAATAAGTGGAACATGTAAATTAAGACCAGGAGTAAATCCGGCTATTAGTTGGGCTAGCAATGATATATATGAATATAGTGGTAGACCATCGTATGCCAAGAGATATATAGAGGGAACGTTACAGTCCCAAACAGCCCGGATAAAGGAATTCCGTGTGATAGAAGACCCGGAGACAAAAACAAAATGTGAGAATAATAAACAAAGTATTTTTTGCCTTCCAGAGAACGAAGATAAAAAGACGGAGTATGATAGAAATAACGAAGATAAGGCATATAGAAAGACAGAGGAGGATTCAGAAACTCCTCTTTTTTCAGTGAATTATACGCCAGAAAATATCACGAATTCGAGATGTGGTGTGTATCAACTGGTGGTGGAAGATAACGGAAAGACCACAGTATGTACGATTATAACAGACATATTTGGAACAGATTATAAATCCTTTGAGGCAATAGGTCATTGGAGAGAGAAAAGTGAGTGGAGCGAATGCACGGATAAGCTTACCCTGTATGATGGGACAGATGGTAAGGAAAGTGCGTTTTCTGAAAAGTATCAGTATGGTAACTCTTTAAACTGGCAGACAGGAGACTATACAGCAGGAATCAATGAAGATGGCAGTTTGAAAGAACTTTCTTCTATTTCGCTCCCAGAAGGGGTACATTCTATCCGTGTAAAGTATGAAAATACATTGCCGGAACCAGGACAGGCGATATTTTTAGGGATGCCCGGAAGTGCCGGAACACAGTCGACACTAAAGAAGAGAGATGAGGTGTTCCATAATTATCTGTTTTATCATAATAAGGTACATGCCGTATCAATTAATGGTGGCAGTCTGTATCCTTTAAAGGAGGGAGAAGTTAGTCCAGAGCTGAAGCTGAGAAAGGGTCTTAATGTTATCTGTGTAATTGGGAATGATATAAATACGATGAAGACAGCTAAGTATTATAGTAAGAACTATGATGAAATCGGTATGGTAAGTTATGTATTGTTAGTATATTCTAATGAGGATTCAGAAGGGTATACAGTACAAAAGCAAAAGGATGCTTCCCTCAAAAAGATTGAAATATATCAGGGAGCTTCTGATGAAGACGATGCAAAAGAACATTTCCAACAGATAAAGGTTACAGAGAGCAAAGAGGGAGGAGAAGAAAAGAAGAGTATTGCGATGAATTCCTCCTACCCTTATGTCTGGATTAATGCAGTGACGAATGACCCGGAGGCGAGTGTTGAAGTAGAGGATGCCACAGAGTATCTGGGAGGATATTTTAAGAGACTAGATTCTAAGAAAAAATATTTTGATATCCAGACGGTATCGGCGGATGGTTCTACAAAGCAGACAGAGAGAATTTATGTGGACTGGACATTGAGCAGTGCGGAACTACAGAAGTTATCTATTCTTTCTGGTGCAACAATGGAGAAGAAATACAGCCCGGATACAACTTCCTACTATTGTAAGAAAGGAAGCTCAGGTAAGATTGTACTGTCTTATGAGACTTCAGAAAATACAACGACAGATGTATATGTTGACCGCCAGAAGAAAACTTCCATACAGGGGGCAGAAAGTAAGAATCTTATCATAAATGCAGATGTTCATGAAGTGCAGTGGACGATTACGACAGACAACGGGAAAAAAGTCAGATATAAGATTTACTTTAACAGAGAGAAAACAGGTACGATATCTGAGACAACCCGAACCCGTACAAAAAAGATGATTGATAAGATGGTTGCGGGTGGTTATAAAGAGTATCTGCAGAACACAAAAGGAACCGATTACTGGAAGACTTTTGGAGCTGCAGCGATAGGCGAGGACTATCTTAAAAATATGCTCGGCTATGATGTGACGAAGAAGGAATTCCGTCAGGCTACGGATTATGCAGCAATCATCCTTGAACTGGTCATTTCCGGAGAGAATCCTTATGATTATCTGGGAGTGAACTATGTAGAGGGTCTGATGAGCTTTAATGATAATGGCGATTTTGGAATGTATTCCGCAAACATATGGGCATTATCTGCTTTGCAGGCGGCAGGGGCACCAGTACCAAAAGAAACAGTAGATATTGTAAAAAGACAGGCATGTTCAGAAACATTTGACCTGGATATGAGAGGCTGGGCATTATACGCAGTTTCCCTATATAACGATGCCTTTACGGAAGAAGAATATGCAAAGTGTGTTAATTCGATTAAAAATGTAGAGATTCAGGATGACGTTAAGATGAATGGCATTAATGTGACTGGATGTTTTGAAAATTTCTACTATACAAATCGGAATGTCATGTCACATGCCTGTATGGTAACGGGACTTACCGCACAGGGAATTGATGTTGGAAGTGGTGAATTTGATGGAGAGAATGGAAAGAATCCATTAAATATATTAGAAGATTACCAGCTAAGTACCGGAGGCTGGTTCTACTCTCCGGAGAATCCTTCCCAGGGAGGCTGGAATAAAGATGCGGTTATTGCAGTGGGAGACCTGTATAATGGTTCAAATGTGTACACAAGATATTATCTGACACCATCAAGATATAAGAAGCTTCTTGATAAAGCAGAAAAACTGCTTGCAGGAACGATTACGGAGGACACAAAACGGGAGGTATTACAAAAAGCATATGAGGAGGCAGAAAAATATGCGAATGAAGACAATGTTACTTCAGAGCATGGAGATGCCTATTATGCCCTTCAGGAAGCAATGTATGCAGTGGACGAGAGTGTGAAGCCGGGAGTATTTCTTGGAACTGCCGAAGAAAGAGAACAGGTGAATGCTGTTATAAAAGCAATTGACTCGATTTCTTCCTACAGTTATAAGGACAAGACAAAGCTGGATTCCATCAAGAAACAGTATGATGCACTAAAAGAGAAGCGTCTGTTTCACTATGTGACCAATGCAGATGTGCTTGATAAAGCATATCAGTATGTGAATGGAATCGACACATTCCTTGAAAAGACAGAGAAGATAGGAAAAGTCAACCTGACAAAGACGGCAAAGATAGAGAGAGCCAGAAAGGCATATGATTCCCTGAATGAACAGCAGAAGAAGGAAGATGCAGTACAGAAAGCGTTCCAGATCTTATCTAAAGCAGAGACAAAGCTAAAAGATGCTAAGACTGCCGATAATGTCGTGCAGGCGATAAAGGCACTTGGGGAAATTGTGACTTTGGATTCTGAGGAGGATATTGAATCCGTCAGAGCTGCCTATGAGAGTCTGACAGACAGTCAGAAAACTTTTGTTACAAATATTGACAAGTTAAAGGAGCAGGAAGACGGTCTTAAAAAGTTACAGCAGCAGGAAGAGAACAAAGAGGCAGTGCGCAAGGTCTCAGACCTGATTGACAAGATAGGAAGAGTTACAGCAAACAGTGCAGATGATTTAAGACAGGCAAGAACTGCCTACGATGCATTAGAGAATGACGAGGCAAAAAGGCTGGTTTCTAACTACGCACAGTTAGAAGATGGAGAAAAGATTTATGCGAACCTTCAGCATGAGAATGTCATATATGATGTCGTAGATAAGGCTTCTTATGAGATTAGTCAGATTGATACTGCATATGGAGAAAGTGCGGACATCACTGCTGAGAATGCCGATGCTGTAAGAGAGGCAGTGCAAAAGGCGGAAAACTATATAAAAGAAAAAGAGCAGGAATATGCATATTTTAGGCTTATGATTTCTAATTATATGGACTTATCAGCGGCAAAGACAGCCCTTGTCCAGTATGAACTGTCTGAGAAAACAGAAGCTTCTGTTGAAGAATTTAAACAGGCAGTGGGAGAAATCACAGGCTCCGGTATAGAAGAACAGGCAGTGATAGAACGTGCAGAGATACTGTACGAGCTTCTCACAGAGGAAGATAAACTGACAGTTACAGAAGAATATACCCTGTTACAGCAGGCGGAAGAAGCTTTTTCTATATGGCAGGCAGAGTTTGATAATGTACAGGAAGTGGTATATGGAACAGAGCAGATGGGAGATGTTACCATAACAGGCGCAGAATCTTATCAGGAAGTAAAAGATGCTTATGATATGCTGTCAGAAAATGCGAAGAAGCTTCTTCCTGACGAGATAAAAGAACGGCTTTCTGAGGCTGCGGATACATACCAACAGTTAATCATACAGCAGGAAAAGACAGAGGAGGTTGTAGAGAAGATTAACGATGCTTCAATCATTTCAGACCTGTCAGATGAGGAGGCAGTAAAAGCAGCAAGAAAAGCATATGATGCACTGGAGAACCCATATCGTGTGACAAACTATGAGACGTTGCTTGAAGAGGAAAAGGAAATCCTTTCTCTGACAAAAGTACAGGAAAATCAGGAATTTGCCAATACCGTAATCACACAGATTAATGCACTGAAAAAAGTTACTTTATCCGATAAAGAAAAGGTAGAGGCAGCAAGACGTGCCTATGACGGACTAACAGATGCACAGAAAAATCTGGTGGATAATCTTTCGGTATTAGAGGCTGCAGAGAGCCAGATAGAATCCCTGCAGAAACAGCCATCAAAACCGGCACAGCCACAGCCGGCGAAAAAGACGGATACCAAGAAGACTTCTTATAAAAAGATTGTTTTGAAGAAAAAATCTTTGAAAAAAACAATTTATTTTAACGGAAAGAAACAGAGATATTCTCTGGTACTGTTCGTAAATAATAAGGCAGTTAAGGCAGAAAAGATAAAGTGGAAATCAAGTAAACGGACAATAGTGTCAGTATCTAAAAACGGAAAGTTGACCGTAAAGAAAGCAGGAAAAGTTACAATCACAGCTTCTTATAAAGGGAAGAGATATAAATATAATCTTGTGATTAAGAAGGTTCAGTTGAAACTTAAGAAAAAGAGTATCACTATCAAAAAGGGGAAAGCGGCTCAGATAAAAAGTGTGGCATCCCCTAAAGGAAAGATACAATATAAAAGTTTAGATACAAAGACTGCATCTGTAACAAAAAAAGGGAAGGTGGTAGGAAAGAAAAAAGGAAAAACAAAGATAAGGGTAAGCTGTAATGGGCTTGTCCGGTATTGCAAAGTTACTGTAAAATAAGGCAAAGGTTGAAAGTATCGGAAAGGAAAGAAAATGAGAAAGTTTTATTCAAGAATACTTGCAGTATGTATGGCAGGTACAATGGCACTTACACCATTTACACCAGTGGGAACATTGATTGGCAATACGATTACGATTGAGGCAAAGGCAGCGGAAGCTGTAGATACTTCCTGGTATGATAATCGTACAGAAGGACAGACAGAATTTACAATTTCTACAGAGGCACAGCTTCGTGGACTGGCACAGATTGTCAATAGTTCGGATGCAGCAGTAGAAGGATTTGTAATGCCATTTACGGGATGTACAGTAAAGCTGGCAAATGATATTGTTATGGATGCTGATACGCCATTTGCACCAATTGGTGTAAGCCGTGGACTCGGATTTGCAGGAGTATTTGACGGTCAGGGACATACAATTAAGAATTTAACAGTATCAAAAAGTTATGACAAGATACCTACTGGAATATTTGCCGGACTTTTTGGTTCAGTACTGGGAAATAAGGGTTCTGTAGCTGAGATTAAAAATGTGACATTGGAAAATGCAACGGTAATAGAGACTCGTGAAGAAAGTATCGGAGCAGCAAGTTCATCACAGAAAAATGCTGTCAAACAGGGAACAGCAGCACTGGTTGGCTACGGAAAGAATATTGTTGTAGAAAATTGTAATGTAAAAAATTCTTATGTAGAGAATAATGTATTGGGAATTACCGGAGGTCTGATAGGTCATGCGCTTGGAGCAGACATTTCTAATTGTAAAGTGACAGATACAGAAGTAAAGGGAATTTCTAATGAAGGTCTTCTTGGAGGAAAGATTAGTTTAGGAACAACGGATTCAAGGGATGGAGTTACTTCTAAAAATAAAGTAACAAACATTTATGTTCAGGGAAAGGTAACTGGAGAGACTGGTTCAACTTATACAGGAGGATTATTCGGTAGTGATATGTCCACTGCAGAAGCAACAGATAGCAGTAATATCGTTATTGGAAAGGATACTGTTATTAAAGGAGATATAAGTACTGCTGGTGTTGTAGGTAAGACTTGGAGTGGATTAACAAATTGTGTGAGTTATGCCAATGTGGAAGGTAGTGGAGATTTCACTAATGGAATTGCTCAGACAGGCGGTAAAAGTGTTTTCTATTCTAATTGTATGAATTATGGTGATGTTAATGGAGCCGATTATGTCGCAGGTATTACATCAACGAAGTTAAAGCCAAATAGTGCTACCGAAATTAAAGTAAAGAATTGTTATAATCTTGGAAATATCAGTAGTACAAAGAAAACAGTAAATATAGGAGCTATTTCCTATATGACAGAAAAACTTTTTACAGTAGCAAATTCCTATAATCTTGGAACAGTAAAAGATTTATCAGGAGATAAAGCACAGTTTAATGCTAATGATACCTATACCAATGTGGCATATAATTCAGAAAATGGTATAGCAGCCGCAGAAGGAACAACAGGTATTACAGGTTATGCCGCAGCCCAGTTCAAAGACCGTACAGTAGTAGATGCCTTAAATGCTAATGATGGTGTAGAAGAAACTGTATGGTACCAGAACACAGAAAATCCAGATTTAGCTTTCAACATGACTGTAACATCTGATATCACAGTTCCAGAAGCATTAAATGTAACTTTAGGAAAAACAATGAAATTACAGGCTTCTGTAACACCGGAAGATGCTACTAATAAAACATTAGTGTACACTTCTTCTGATGATACGATTGCTTCTGTAAAAGAAGATGGAACCATAAGTGGTCTGAAACTTGGAACAGCAGATATCACCGTAAAAGCAATGGATACCGGTAAGGAAAAGACCGTAAAGGTAACAGTAAAAGAAGCAGATAAAGAGCCAGCAAACCCAACAAACCCAGCAAAACCTTCACAGCCTACAACTAAGACGGTTAAGAAGGGAACAAAACTTATAGTAGGAACCAATACTTTTGTTGTAACAAACGTAAAAGCAAAAACAGTTTCTTATAAAGGAACTAAAAATAAAAAGGCAGCAAAGATTACAATTCCGGCAACAGTAAAATCAGGCAAGCAGGTATACAAAGTAACTACTATCGCAGATAATGCATTTAAAAATAATAAGAAAATAAAAACAGTAGTAGTTGGAAAGAATGTTAGAACAATTGGAAAGAAAGCATTCTATGGATGTAAGAATTTAAAGAAGATTACTGTACAGAGTAGTATTATTAAAAAGGTAGGGGCGAAAGCATTTAAGGGCATTAATAAAAAAGCAGTCATTAAAGTCCCTTCTAAAAAATACAAAGCTTATAAAAAAGTATTTAAAGGAAAAGGCCAGGCAAAAACAGTTACAATTAAGAAGTAAATATCAGATGATATGAGGAGCAGGGACTGCTTAGATGGGCAGTTCCTGTTCTGTAATAGGGTACTATAGTGATAACTGAAAGGTAATTGCAGTACTTTATAAAGTGAGAGGTGAGACCGAATGCAGAAAAACAAAAAATATTTGCTGACAATGATGACATTTGTATTTGTGATAGCATTTACATTCTTTTTTCGAAAGGATGTAAATGCAGCAGAAAAAACAGGTACCGTTACATTTTCAATCGAACGTTTTACGATTGGACAGGGGTATTTAATAGAGCCATGTCAGGTAGATATTTATGACACAGATAATATTGCATCTGTAGTGGACAGAGTACTTACGCAAGAAGGCTATGGTTACGAAAACAAGGGAAAGATAGAAAATAGCTTTTATCTTGAACAGATTTATAATGGAGATACTGGAAAGGTAAGAATCCCATCTATTATTTCTGATGGACAGCTCCAGCCGATAAAAAATAATAAGGGAAACCTTATTCCGATTCCTACGAACGCAGTAAATGACGGAAATGATTATGGCAATGAAAGTGGACATTTTGCATTGGGAGAATTCGCGTATTGTAATATGTCTGGTTGGATGTATACGGTAAACAATGTATTTCCGACAGGAATGTCCTTGGTAAAACCAAAAGATGGAGACATCATTCGTTTGCAGTTTACGCTTTACGGTTATGGAAGAGACCTCGGAGAAAAACCTGCAGATGAAGAAGATAACAATTATTTGAAATTACCGGATAGGGATGCGATTACAAAACGACTTGCAGTAATGCTAAAGTATAAAGCAAGCTGTGACGAACATGGTTATAAACAGGCTTATCAGAAAGCATATAATGCAGTGATTGACTGGAATACAACAGAAAAGAAAATGAAAGAAGTATTTTCTGCACTTCCGTCAGAGAAAGAAATTCTTCAGTGGGGAGCAGAATATAATGCAAAATTTGCTGAAAGTGTGACAAAAACCATTAACGCTATCGGTACAGTAGATTTATCTAAAGAATCTCAGATAGCAGAGGCAAGAAAGTCTTATAATGCGTTAACCAGTGAACAAAAGGAACTTATTTCTGCAGATACATTAAAAGTATTAACTGATGCTGAGAAGAAAATTGTCAGTCTGAAAGCTGAAAAGAAAACCCAGGATGAGGCAAAGAAAAAGGCAGAAGAAGCGAAAAAGAAAGCAGCCGAAGAAGCCGCGAAAAAGAAAGCTCAGCAGGAAGCCCTGAAAAAGAAATACACCCCATCTAAAACATCTATAAAATCCATTAAGAAGCTGAAAAAGAATCAGGCGAAGCTTACATGGAAGAAAGTAAAAAATGCAACTGGATATGAAGTATACCAGTCCATGAAGAAAAACAGCGGCTATAAGAAAGTGAAGACAATTACCAAGAATAAGACAGTGACTTATAAAGTTGGAAAGCTAAAGAAAAAGAAAACTTATTACTTCAAGATCCGTACTTATCGTAAAGCAGGAGGAACAACTTATTACGGTAATTACTCAAATGTAAAGAAAATGAAGGTGAAATAATTGTAGGACAATTTTACCCGCTTAATTTCCTAAAATGAAGCAAATACACCCGTCTGGTTGGCATATTTTTTTAAAAGTCTATGTTATAATATGTACATGGCTTGCTTCTCAGGCTCACTTAGGGGACTCTCCTTATTTTCATTCTGAATTGCCAGCCATTTGATTTTAGAATGAAAACAAATATCTGGGCTGGAGAATGTAACAGTTTTATAAAAGTATTTGGCCTGTGCACATAATGCATGGGCCTTTCTTTTCTACAGAAAACTCTCAATTTCTCTTGGATATTTTGTAAAATGAGTGAAGGAGAGGGTAGAATGAACAAGATGTATCAAAGGTTAAAAAGAAAATGTATATCGCTTGTACTTTTTGCTCTGCTTGTGGCATTTATAGTTCCATACTATGCATATGCGGCAGATAATGGGGCAGAGCCGGCCGCGGCAGCTTCTGCTGCAGAGAGTACAGGCGATTTTTCTATGTCAGAAAGTGAGACGTCAGAAAGTGAGACATCAGAAAGGGAGGAGACGGAGTCTTCGGAAGAGGAGGAGCAGCAGACCAGGGAAGATGCAGATGCATCAGCAAGTACAGAGGCAGATGTACAGGAAAGTACACAAGAACAGACATTAACAAAAAAAGAGAGAAAGATTGTCCGTAAGAATTTGCAGCTTGGAAGAAGTTATGGTTTTTATGCTTGGGGTGCAGAGGAAGATGCGGCACAGGGACAGTCTGATGAATCAGGAGTGGCAGTGCAGACGGAAGCAGAGGCGGAAGTCTTAAGTCCGGATATTGATACGGTTTTATCTAAGGTAAGAAGCTATATCTTAAGTAAAGATACGAAGCCGGATTACAGCAGTATATGGAATGTTATTGGTTTAAAAAGGAGTGGGCTGTATGTGCCGGAATCTTATATAAATCTTTTTTACAGCAATGTGATCGCATACTGTGAGAGCAAGGACTGGCAGATTACAAGAGCAAAGTATTCGGATTATTCAAAGCTTATTCTTGCATTAACAGCGATTGGTGTTGATGCAAGAGATGTGATGGGACATAACCTGTTAGCGTATCTGTCAGATTATGAGAATGTAAGCAGACAGGGGAATAACGGCACGATTTGGGCTTTGATCGCGTTAAAGAGTAATCCGGCATATGAGATTCCAGAAGACCCTTCTGCAGTGCAGCAAAACTCAGAGGAGTTACTTGTTAAGAAGGTTGTAGGGATGCAGTGTCAGGATGGTGGCTGGACAATGATGGGGACAACCGGAGATTCTGATATGACGGGAATGGCGATGCAGGCTCTGGCTTCTTATTATAATAAAGATGGATATGAGGATGTTACAGCGGCAATTGACAAGGGACTTGCATGGATAGAAAAGAATCAGCTTTCCAGTGGTGGTTTTGGCACGATGAAAACAGAAACTTCGGAAAGTGTGGCACAGATTATCACAGCTCTTTGCGGCGTGGGAATAGATTGTGGGGAAGATGCCCGTTTTATTAAGAATGGGAAATGGCCGATGACAGGATTATTCCAGTATTATATGCCAGAAGGCGGATTTATGCATGTAGCTGCTGATGCCGGGAATAATGGTGGCGGTGCCGGTGGCATTATCGATGGAATGGCAACGGAACAGGGATTGTATGCAACAGTTGCTTACCGTAGATTTTTGGATGGAGAGACATTTCTTTATGATATGAGTGATGTGGCTATTTCGGCAGGAACGAAGCCGGTAGTCAGCCCGACGATTGATACGGGAAGTAATAGTGGAGGAAATTCTTCTTCAACGACAGCAAAAAAGACAGAAACAAAACCGGCAGTTTCTAAAGTAAAGGTAATAAAAGTGGGATTAAATTATAGTACGATTTATCTTACAAAAGGAAAGAGCAAGACGTTAAAAGCGACGGTTTCTCCGTCAAATGCCACGAAGAAGTCAGTGAAATGGTCTTCTTCTAATAAAAAGATTGCAACGGTAAATGCAAAGGGAAAGGTGACAGGAAAGAAAGCAGGGACTGTGACGATTACAGTAAAGGCAACGGATGGAAGCGGAAAGAAAGCAACCTGTAAGGTCGTGGTGACTGCACCGGCAACAGCGACAACCGCCAAAAAGACAACAACAACTACAGCAGCAAGAAGTCAGACAAAAAGAATTACAACACCGACATCGGGAACAACGAATCGTTCAGTAAGTACAGGAAGTGGAACACCAACTGCTTCGGGAACGACAAAGACACTTTCTTCCGGAAGCACTTCCGGTACAGGTACGGGAAGTACTGCGTCAAAGAGTGCAACAGGAACGACAGCGAAGAAGAAAGATACGGCAGTAGAGGCAACGACAGGAAGCTGGAACTTTAGCGGAGAGGATTACGTACCGGATACTTATGCGGCGGATGAGACAGATGCAGCGGAAGCGGACACCACAGCCGAAAAGGATAATGATACCTCAAAGATTGTGGCTGGTTTAGGGATATTTTATATAGTCAAAAGGATTTGCGCTATTGCAGTGGTAGTGATTATTGCTTTCATTTTATATAAAAAGCGTCATAGGATTGCAAGTGCATTACGCAATTTTCAAAAAGGCGGAGATAAGGAATAGATTAAAAAGATAATCTGTTTTTTAAAGAAAAATAAGGTGTATAGTGAGCAGAGTTAAAGCTAAGGATATACAAAGAAAGGGAAAAAGTATTTATGAAGAAAAAGGGATTTATGCGTGTCGTTCTGGCACTGCTTATGAGTATGTTATTGATTGTTTCAACCGGTTGTGGAAAGTCCGGTAATGGAGGAAGTTCTTCCGGTAAAAAGTCCGGCAAGACAGCAACACTTGCGGATATGAATGAGATTCCGGAGGATGGAATTATTACGAAGGAACAGTTTAAGACGGTTGCCGGAGAAAATAAAAAGGTACAGTTTAAGGGGACAACAGATAATGGAATTACATATATCTGGACGTATGATTGTTCAAAGATTCAGAATCCGGCAGATCAGAATTTAAAGATTGATTTTTCAGAGAAAGATCTTGATGATTTAAAGAAGCAGGCGAACAATGCCAATGATGCATTGAAGATGACGATGTATGGGAAAGGGCTGATCTGTGTACCAGATTTAGAGGTACAGCTTCCGGAAGCGTGGCAGTCTAATTCTGCATATCTTGTAAAAGAGCAGTCTGGAAAGCTTGCAAGGATGAGCGATGTTGTGGTAACAGCACAGGTGAAGGAAGAGAATAAAAAGAAGCAGGATACAAAGACAGAAGAGAAAGATTCTTCGGACAAAACCGCAAAAAGTACAACACAGGCAAAGAAAGATACGAAGCCAAAAGAAGGAACGACATCTTTAAAAATGAGTGTTACTTCACTGGATGGAGATTGTTATATTATTGGAGGAATTACGGAGCAGCAGAATAAAGGTGCGGCATCAGCGAATAAGGCGGAAAACGGAACAACGAACAGTGAAGCAGAAGGAAGTGATGAATCGGGGAATTCAGGAGAGAATTCTTATAACGAAGAAGGAAGTTCAGGAAGTGGAGATGTTTCTGATGGAGGAGCTTCTTCTTCTGGTTCTTCTGGCAAGCAGGATGTTGCAAATGATGAAGAAGTTTCAGGTTCTTCCCATACGTGTACGATTTCAATCAGCTGCGCGACGATTCTTAATAACATGAGTGATTTAAAAAGTGGCAAGGAAGAATTTGTTCCTTCTGATGGATGGATTCTGGCAGCTTCCGAGGTAGAATTTACGGAAGGAGAGTCTGTACATGACGTATTACAGCGTGTATGTAAGGATGCAGGAATCCAGATGGAGTCTTCTTTTACGCCGGCTTATAATTCAGCTTATGTGGAAGGAATTAATAATCTGTATGAATTCGACTGCGGACAGCTTTCCGGATGGATGTATAACGTAAATGGCTGGTTTCCTAACTACGGATGCAGTAAGTATACGGTACAGGACGGTGATGTGATCAACTGGGTTTATACATGTAATCTTGGTAAGGATGTTGGAGATAATTCGATGTATTAAGGATGTATGAAATAGAGATTTGATATAATAAAGATTTAATGTAATAGAAATTTGATGTAATGGAGATTTAATTTAGATGAAAGATACATTTTCGACATATCATCCTGTTTTAAATATGCTGTATTTTTGTGGGACGATCGGGGTGACGATGTTTGTTGTTCATCCTGTGATTCTGGCAATTTCATTTATATGCGCTGTTGCGTATTCCGTTGTTTTAAAAGGATGGAAAAAGACAGTAAAGTTTAATCTGCTCTTCTCATTACCGATGATGATTATTGTTGCCCTGATCAATCCGATGTTTAATCATTATGGAGTAACGATTATAGGATATCTTCATAATGGAAATCCGTTTACATTAGAAAGTTGTGTGTACGGTCTTGTGATGGCAGTGATGCTGGTATGTACTCTTGTATGGTTTTCCTGCTACACAGTTGTTATGACATCAGATAAGTTTATTTATCTTTTTGGAAGGATCATCCCGGCACTTTCTTTAGTACTTTCCATGTGCCTTCGCTTTGTACCGAAGTTTATCAAAGAAGCATCTGTTATTTCTGATGGGCAAAAGTGTGTCGGGCGAAGTGTAGAGAATGGGAGCCTTATTAAGAGAGCAAAGCATGGAATTACAATTTTTTCGATTCTGGTTACCTGGTCTTTGGAGAATGCGATTGAAACATCGGATTCAATGAAGTGCCGGGGATATGGAGAGAAGGGCAGAACCGCCTTTTCCTTATATCATTTCGATAAAAGGGATTTTTTGTGCCTTATTTTTATGATCATTACATTCGGAGCAGCGATGTGGGGCTTTTCAAAGGGGTATGCATTTTGTTCTTATAATCCTCGGATTGTTGTAAAGGGAGTACCCTTTACAGCAGGCAGCCTGCTTGTCTTTGCCGCTTTTTTATTGTTTAGTATCATGCCAGCAGCGATGGAGATTTTAGACCGAAGGATGTGGAAGGCGAGAAGAGGACAGGTAGAAAGTGCAGCACCGGCTGGGTACCGTTTGTGGGAAGTTGAATAGCCGTATATACAGGAGATAAAAAGCAAGTTTGGAGGTGCAGGGTGACAGCGAATGGTTTGTCAGAAAAGAAAAATAGTATATTAGAAATCAATGATTTGTGTTTTGCTTATCCAGAAGAAAAAAAGAGGGCGCTAAATCATGTTTCTTTGCATGTGGAGGACGGGGAATTCCTTGTTCTTTGCGGAAAGA
>ENA-OOZX01000677-OOZX01000677.1-human-gut-metagenome-genome-assembly--contig:-NODE-677-length-27550-cov-5.275759_pt1 | contig 27550 bp, 19 predicted proteins | sample MGYA00241048_ERZ501412 | MGnify/ENA primary metagenome ERZ501412 (study PRJEB25962, sample SAMEA2042518) | human gut metagenome | biome: human gut; feature: human-associated habitat; material: faeces... | reverse complement strand
GCTCTGTGATTCCACGCTCTGTACCAGCAAGTTTAGCTGTGAATCCAGACAGGAAATAGTACTGAGTCTGAGCTTCTGTCAGGATAGATACTGGAGGAAGTACTCCGAAAGCGTCTGCGGACAGGAAGATTACGTTCTTAGCTGCCGGTGCAGAAGAGATCGGGCGAACGATGTTTTCAATGTGGTTGATCGGATAAGATACACGAGTATTCTCTGTTACACTCTTATCTGCGAAATCAATCTTGCCTTCAGCATCAAGTGTTACGTTCTCAAGAAGAGCGTTACGTTTGATTGCATTGTAGATGTCCGGCTCAGATTCTTTGTCAAGGTTGATAACTTTAGCGTAGCATCCACCTTCGAAGTTGAATACGCCGTTGTCATCCCAGCCATGCTCGTCATCACCGATCAGGAGACGTTTCGGGTCTGTGGAAAGAGTTGTTTTACCTGTTCCGGAAAGACCGAAGAAGATAGCTGTGTTTTCGCCGTTCATATCTGTGTTTGCAGAGCAGTGCATGGAAGCCATGCCTTTAAGTGGAAGGAAGTAGTTCATCATAGAGAACATACCTTTCTTCATTTCTCCGCCGTACCATGTGTTTACGATAACCTGCTCTTTAGTTGTGATGTTGAACATTACAGCTGTTTCAGAGTTAAGGCCTAATTCTTTATAGTTTTCAACTTTAGCTTTGGAAGCGTTGTATACAACGAAATCTGGCTCGAAGTTTTCAAGTTCTTCAGCTGTTGGCTGGATGAACATATTTGTTACGAAATGTGCCTGCCAAGCAACTTCAACGATGAAACGGATAGCCATACGAGTATCTTTGTTAGCACCGCAGAATGCATCTACTACGAAAAGTCTCTTGTTGGAGAGCTCTTTTTTAGCGATTTCTTTTACTGCATTCCATGCTTCCTGAGTTGCAGGATGGTTATCGTTTTTGTATTCGTCTGTTGTCCACCATACTGTATCTTTGGAGTTCTCATCCATAACGATGTATTTATCTTTAGGAGAACGTCCTGTGTAGATACCTGTCATAACGTTAACTGCACCAAGTTCGCTGACCTGACCTTTTTCAAAGCCTTCCAGTTCCGGTTTGGTTTCTTCTTCAAATAATACTTCATAAGAAGGGTTGTAGACAATTTCTGTAGTTCCGGTAATGCCATACTTGCTTAAATCGATTTTTGCCATCTTACGTTTAACCTCTTTTCTTCGTTAATGAAAGCGCCTGTTTAAACAGGCTTAAGATACCTTACCATAAAAGCGAATGGGTATCGCTTCTCTTTTACTATTATACATATTTAACGCTTAAAATCAACAGGATTTTTGCGTTTTTTTGAATTTTGTTAAAGATTTATCAACTGGAATTTGATGAAAAATCCGTCATTTTTCACAAAAGGTATGTAAATTTATTATAGTGGCAATATGGGAATACTATTCGTGGATATGATAATATTCTGTCTGACTGGAACAGGCAGGAAAGACAACCAGGAAATACTAACCAGGAAAGCTGCCACTATGTGGTTGTGCTGATAAAAGATGCATGTTAAAATAAAATAGGAAAGAATTATCCGGCTGAAAAATGACAGAGTATTATACAGCAGAGAAAAATAAAGGTTACTGTGAACGGAGTGAACATTAACAAATAAAGAGAGGATGAAGATTATTAAAACTTATTATTTGATTGATTATGAAAATGTAGGAAGTGAAGGCTTCAAAGGATGCGAAAAATTACGGGAAACAGATATTATCCATCTTTTTTATACAGACAACAGCAGAAAAATAGACCTTGATATTATCAATGATCACGGAGAAGCAAAGCTGGTCACACATAAAGTACCGACAGGAAATCAGTCAGCAGATATGCATCTGGGATCTTATCTGGGATATCTGATAGGAAAAGAATGCACAGGTCAGGATGAAGAATGCAAAATTGTTGTAATCAGCAAAGATACAGGCTTTGACCATATTATAGAGTTCTGGAAAACAGAAAAAGATGTGAAAGTCTCCAGAAACGAAAAGATTTCCGGAAAACAGGTGCATACAAGGAAACAGGTAAAAAAACAGACCGTCAAAGAAAAAGACGGACAGATGATCGAACAATCCGGTCAGAAAACAGAAAAACAGTTGGATGAACAACCTGAAAAACAGTCTGTCAAACAATCAGAGAATCAGAATACAAAAAAGCCAAAACAAAAGATAATTGATATGAATGCCGGAACAAAGAAATTACAGCAGGAACTGGTATTGGTTCTCGACAAGGCAGGCATGCCAAAGGAAGTGGTAAATTATGTTTCAACAACTGTGGAAAAAAACGCAGAAGACAAAAACAGAAAACAGCAGATTTACAGATCTATCATTTCCAAATACGGACAGACAAAAGGACTGAATATCTATAACCATATTAAAAAGAAAATCTAATGGAATAAAAAATAACGGAATAAAAGAAGGAGGCCGGGAACCTCATCGATTCCCGGCAAAAGTATGAAAAAGAAAAAGTTTTATTTGCAATTACTCTTTGCTCTGTACAGGTAATAATATAACCGGAAAATGTGAGAAATATGTGGTGAGAATTTGAAAAAAATGTGAAATGGATGGAAATTTAAAATGAACAGGCAGGAAAAGAGAAAATATAGCAGGAACAATAATTCTTAAAAAAATGGGAGAAAGCATTAGACTATGAATATACAAATATTCGGAACAAAGAAAAACTTTGACAGCAAGAAAGCAGAACGCCATTTCAAAGAACGGGGAATTAAATATCAGTTTATAGATATGAAAGAAAAAGGATTAAGTAAAGGAGAATTCCAATCTGTCTGCCAGGCAATTGGCGGTTATGATAAACTGATAGATACTGACTGCAAGGATAAAGACCTGCTGGCATTGATCACTTATATCGCAGAGGAAGACAAGGCAGAGAAAATTCTCGAAAACCAGAGCATCATCAAAGTCCCTGTGGTAAGAAACGGAAAACAGGCGACAGTAGGATATCAGCCGGAGATCTGGAAGAGCTGGAAGTGATAGTTATAGCCTTTTACAAGCTTTCAGATTTTACAATATTATATCGAAGAAAATAGCTGTTTGACATATTTATATGTGTTATAATATAAAATTATTATAGAAGTTACTTTATATTATATTGTCGTGCGACAGATATAATGAACTGATTTATAAAAATGGAAATATTGAGGTGATGGAAATGCCATTAACAAAGATTGCAGCAGAGAATTTTACAGTATTTGAAGATATAAAGATTCCTTTTTGTGAAGGATTAAATGTATTAGTTGGTGAAAATGGTGTGGGAAAGACTCATATTATGAAATTAGCCTATGCAGCATGTCAGGCTTCTAAACATGATGTGTCTTTTTCGCAGAAAACAACAATGTTATTTCGTCCTGATCAGTCTGGAATTGGACGTCTGGTAAACAGAGGAAAGAGTGGAAGCAATAAAGCCATGGTTTCTGTGGAATCTGATACTGCCAAAATAGGAATGACATTTTCAACCAAGACACGAAAATGGGATGCAGAGATTAATTCAGAAGAGAAATGGGAAAAGCAGATGTCTGATCTCACAAGTGTATTTATTCCGGCAAAAGAGATTTTATCAAATGCCTGGAATCTGGATGCTGCAGTAAAAATGGGAAATGTGGAATTTGATGATACGTATCTGGATATTATTGCAGCTGCCAAAATTGACATTTCCAGAGGCGTGGATTCAACTGTAAGGAAAAAATATCTGGATATTTTACAGAAAATCAGTAATGGAAAAGTAACATTGCATGAGGATCGTTTTTATTTAAAACCTGGTACACAGGCAAAGTTAGAATTTAATTTGGTAGCAGAAGGATTACGTAAAATTGCTCTTTTATGGCAGTTGATAAAAAACGGGACACTGGAGAAGGGATCCGTTTTGTTTTGGGACGAGCCAGAAGCAAATATCAATCCGAAATATATTCCGGTGCTGGCTGAATTGTTGATCATGCTGGAGACAGAAGGTGTACAGATTTTTGTTTCTACACATGACTATTTTTTATCTAAATATATTGAAGTAAAGCGGAGACAGGACAGTAAACTGCAGTACATTTCCTTATATAAAAATGAAAACAACAAAGTATTATGTGAGATAGCACCGGAATTTGAATTGTTGGAACATAATGCAATTATGGATACATTCCGTCAGTTGTATCGAGAAGAAATTGGGGTGGCATTAAAGTGAGCGTTATACCAGAATCAGGAATGAATTTTGGAAAATATGATGAAAAAGATTTATTTCATATTGAGACATCTGAAATTTATAAAAAACTTGGCGATGGAATCCCAACAGTTGAGTTTATCCTGAAATATAATGGAAATAATATAGTGTTTCTGGAAGCAAAGAAAAGTTGTCCAAATGTGGCGAATCGATATGAATCGAAAGAAAAAGAACAGAAATTCGAAGAATATTATGGTTCAATAACTGAGAAGTTTATATCATCTTTGCAGATATATCTGGCGGCAATTATGAACAGATATCAGGATACGTCAGAGATAGGAGACAATCTTCGATCGGTAAGCAATATGAAAGATGTAAAATTAAAATTTATTCTGGTTGTAAAAAACGCAGAAGATATTACGTGGCTAGCCGGGCCATTGGCAGAATTAAGAGCCAGATTGCTTAAGGTCAGAAAAATATGGGGTGTTGAGGTGGTTGTTTTAAATGAAGAACTTGCTGGAGATTATAATCTAACGTGTTAGAGTGTTTTTCTGGTTGCATGAAATAAGAACTATATGCTAGGAGATGATAAAATGGCAAAGATCAGAATCATAAAGAAAAATAATGACTGTAGCATGGAATATGAAGTAGGTGATATTTGCGAGGTCACAGGTACCTGGTATGGCGGCGTCCACATCAATGGCCGTTCCGGAATCCCGGTTTCCCTTGATAAAGAAGAATATATGGAACTCAACACAGAACCGGAAGAACCTGACAGTGCGGAAAATGAAAACACTTTGGAAACACCGGAACACGATATTCATGCAGGCGACATTGTACAGCATTTTAAAAGAGAATGGGTATCCCCGGATACTTCCGAATATCTCTATAAAGTCCTTGCAGTAGCCCATCACACAGAAAACGGTGAAAAACTGATGATCTACCAGGCACTCTACGCACCTTTCAAAATCTGCGCCAGACCCTATGATATGTTTATGAGTGAAGTAGACAGAGACAAATATCCGGATATTAAACAAAAGTATAGATTTGAGAAATATACTACAAAATAGATGATTGATATTTTATGGAATTGCTATAGTAAAACAGGCACTTTTGCCTGTACAAAAACACTTTGTCGTTGTATAGTAATAACAAATAATAACAGCATACGTTTCCAGAGATTTTATAGCATTATCTGAAAAAATGTGCAGAAAGAACGAAAGGGAAGGAAATATGCAGAAGGTATTAGTAGTTGTAGATATGCAGAATGACTTCATCGACGGAGCTCTTGGAACAAAAGAGGCAGTTGCCATTGTACCTGGTGTAAAAGAGAAAATCGAAAATTTTGATGGAGTTGTTCTTTTTACCAGAGACACCCATGAGACTTACTATCTTGACACCCAGGAAGGACAGAAGCTTCCTGTACCGCACTGTATCCGTGACACTGAAGGCTGGCAGATCAGAAGCGAATTAGATGCACTCAGAAAAACAGAACCCATTGATAAAGAAACCTTTGGTTCCACAGACCTTGCAGGAGAACTGGTGGCAATGAATGAGGATAATGAAATCGAAAGTATCACATTCGTAGGTTTATGCACAGACATCTGTGTTATTTCCAATGCGCTTCTGGCAAAAGCATCTCTCCCGGAAGTTCCGATTATCGTAGACGCTAAATGCTGCGCAGGCGTAACACCGGAAAGCCATGAGAACGCACTGAAAGCAATGGAAGTATGCCAGATCCAGATTGACAGATAAACTGCGGAGCAGTTATTCAGTTATAAACAAGCAGTAAAGCAGACGATTTTATCCACCTGACAATTCAGATATGAGGAGTGACAAATGAAGACAATTACACGAGACGAGGCATTTACATTATTAAAAAAATACAACAAGGATCCATTCCACATTCAGCATGCCCTGACTGTAGAAGCAGTAATGAAATGGTACGCCAATGAGCTTGGTTATGGCGAAGATGCAGAATACTGGGGAATTGTAGGGCTCCTCCATGACATTGACTTTGAGTTATATCCGGAAGAACACTGCCTGAAAGCTCCGGAAATGCTCCGCGAAGCAGGCGTAGGCGAAGACGTAATCCATTCAGTTGTATCCCACGGCTACGGTATCACAGTAGGATGTGGCGCAACCATTGATGTAGCACCGGAACATGAAATGGAGAAAGTACTCTTTGCAGCAGACGAACTTACAGGACTTATCTGGGCAGCAGCACTTATGAGACCATCCAAAAGCACAAAAGACATGGAACTCAAATCCCTCAAGAAGAAATATAAAAGCAAAGGTTTCGCAGCAGGATGCTCCAGAGAAGTCATCGAGCGAGGCGCCGAACAACTCGGCTGGGAACTGCAGAAGCTGCTCACTATGACACTGCAGGCAATGGCAGACTGCGAGGATGAGATTAAGGCGGAGATGGATGCGGAAGAGTAATGGAATGTCTGATTTATTGACTTATTACCAGAAATGAATGATGGAATCAGAGAACCAGACTGTATGTAGGGGAAAAAACCTATGTGCAGTCTGGTTCTCTTTTTTATATGGAAGTTGATGAAAAAGAAAAGATATCAAAAAAGAAATATGCAACAGTTTTTGCGTATTATAGATAAGTGAATATAATAAAAAATGTCTGACGAAAATTGTTGCTGTTTATGTCAAAAAAATGTATAATATGTCACAAAGAAGTTAGATTTATCAGAAAAATTAAGGCATAAGAAACAAAACAGGTATTTTTTAGATAAAACAGGAGTGAAATCAGTGCTGGATGGCATTTGGTGAGTGAATATATGGCAGATATAGATAAAACATTAAAATATTACAATGAAAATGCGCAGTCTTTTGCCTCTGGGACTGTTTCGGTAAAGTTTACAGAAGTGCAAGATAAATTTCTGGAGAAACTCAACCCAGATGCGTATATTCTTGACTTTGGCTGCGGTGCAGGTAGAGATACAAAGTACTTTCTGAGTCGTGGATATCAGGTGGATGCAGTTGATGGCTCAGAACAATTGTGTCGGATTGCAAGTGAATATACGGGAATCAAAGTCAGGCAGATGCTGTTTCAGGAATTGGATGAAAAAGAAAAATATGATGGCATATGGGCTTGTGCATCTATTCTTCATTTGCCGAAAAAACAACTGCGTGAAGTTTTGAAAAATATGTATGCAGCATTGAAATCGAAAGGATGGATTTATACCTCTTTTAAATACGGAGAATTTGAAGGTGAACGAAACGGAAGATATTTTACCGATTTTACGACAGATACATTTAAAGATTTCATACATGACATGCATGGTCTTAAAATAGAAGAACAATGGATTACAGGAGATGTCCGACCGGGAAGAGGTGAGGAAAAATGGCTGAATTTACTTCTACAGAAAAAGTAAACATCGGGTATGAAAACGAATATTCCACAGATGCAATGACCGGCGGACCGGATAAAAGAAGACAGCTATATTATCAGCTGATCCAGAGTATGAAAAAAGCGGAAAGCGTTGATATCATTGTTTCTTTTCTTATGGAATCCGGAGTGAGAATGCTGCTGAAGGAACTGGAACATACTTTGAAACGTGGAGCCAAAATTCGAATCCTGACAGGAAACTACCTTGGAATTACACAGCCATCAGCACTATATCTGATCAAAAGAAAACTTGGTGACAGAGTTGATCTTAGATTTTATTGTGAAAAAGGACGTTCTTTTCATCCAAAGTCTTACATTTTCCATTATACAGATTACAGTGAACTTTACATCGGCTCTTCCAATATTTCCAGAAGTGCGCTGACCTCAGGAATAGAATGGAATTATCGGTTCAGCAGTCAGAAAGACCCGGAAAACTACAAAGAGTTCTTTCGTACATTTGAAGATTTATTTGTGAATCATTCCATTATCATTGATGACAAAGAATTAAAACGTTACTCTCAGAACTGGCATCGTCCGGCGGTGGCAAAAGACCTTGACAGATATGACTTTACAGAGTCGGAAACAAATGATACGAAAATAAAACCTTTATATGAACCAAGAGGAGCACAGATCGAGGCATTGTGCGCATTGGAAGATACAAGAGCAGAAGGAGCACAGAAAGCACTCATTCAGGCTGCAACGGGCATCGGGAAAACATTTTTGGCTGCTTTTGATTCAAAAAAATATGAGAAAGTGTTGTTTGTTGCACATAGGGAAGAGATTCTGAAACAGGCAGCAGTTTCTTTTCAGAACGTAAGAAATTCCAAAGACTATGGATTTTTTATGGGAGCTGAGAAATGCACAGATAAACCGCTTATATTTGCCTCGGTAGCAAGCCTTGGGAAATCGGAATACTTAAATGAACAATATTTTGCTTCGGATTACTTCGATTACGTGGTGATTGATGAATTTCATCATGCAGTCAATGACCAGTACAGAAAAATTGTAGAATATTTCAAACCTCAATTTCTCCTCGGATTGACGGCAACACCTGAGAGAATGGATGGTAAAAATATGTATGAGATTTGCGATTATAACGTGCCGTATGAGATTTCATTAAAAGATGGCATCAATAAAGGAATGCTGGTTCCATTTCACTATTATGGAATTTACGACGAGACGGATTATACAAAACTGCATGTGGTCAGAGGAAAATATGTAGAAGAGGAACTAAATAAAACTTACATAGGAAATCTTTACAGACATGATTTGATTTACAAATACTACTGTAAATATGGTTCAAAACAGGCATTAGGATTTTGCTGTTCCAGAAAACACGCAGAGGAAATGGCAAAGGAATTCAATAGTAGAGGAATACCATCGGCAGCAGTTTATAGCAATGCTGACGGAGAATTTTCTATGGATAGAACAGAAGCAATTGAGAAACTGGAAAGAGGAAAAATCAAAGTAATCTTTTCAGTAGATATGTTTAATGAAGGCGTAGATATTCCATCTGTAGACATGGTAATGTTCCTTCGTCCAACAGAATCTCCGATTGTATTTTTACAGCAACTTGGAAGATGATTGCGGAGAAGTAAAGGAAAAGAATATCTCAATGTTCTGGACTTCATTGGCAATTACGAAAAAGCAGGAAGAGTCAGATACTTACTGACAGGAAAAAATAAAGAGGAGAAACAAAACTATTCTCCAGCAGATAAAACGGATTATCCGGATGATTGTTTCGTTGACTTTGATATGAAACTAATTGATCTGTTTGCAGAAATGGACAAGAAACAACAATCACTTAAAGATCAGATAAAAAAAGAATATTTCAGAATAAAAGAATTACTTGGCAGACAGCCATCCAGAATGGACTTATTTACATATATGGACGATGACATTTATCAGAAGGCAATTACACGTTCAAGCGAAAATCCATTTAAAAAGTATCTGGAATATCTGAATGAATTAAATGAACTTACAGAAGAACAAAAAAGTTTCTGTCGGACAATTGGAAAAGAATTTGTAAAACTGCTGGAAAACACCAATATGACCAAGGTATACAAAATGCCAGTACTGATGGCTTTCTATAATCATGGTGACGTAAGAATGGAAGTAACCGAAATAGAACTTTTGGCAAGCTGGAAAGAATTCTTTTCTACAGGAACAAATTGGAAAGATCTGGACACAGAGATTACATATGAGAAGTATTACGGAATTTCGGATAAAGATCATATTAAAAGGATTATTAAGATGCCAGTGAACTTTTTAGTGAAATCGGGAAAAGGATTCTTTGTGAAAAAGGAAGATTCAACGTTGGCATTGAGGGATGAGATGAAAGAAATCATAAAGAATTCAGTATTAGCAGAACAGATGAAAGATGTAATTGAATATAGGGTAATGGATTATTATCAGAGACGATATAAAGAACAAATGACAGCTCCTTTGCAGTGATGGAGAGATGGGTATGGAAACAGAAAATTATGTATATAAGAAGGAGATAGATTGGTCTACATTAATGGAAGGATTCACATTGCCATTAGATAACCAAGTAATCTTTTTACGCAATATGGAAAATTTTTTGCAGCGTGGAGAATCTAAAATTATTCATTTTTTTATGAATGGAAAAACGTATGATGCGAAGATAGTTAATGTAAATAATTCGGTAGAAAAGAGAAAAAAAGATGCATATCAAATCAGATATACAAGAAATGGCGAATTAGCACAGGCGTTGCAGCAATATTTTTTCAAAAGTATGACTTATATACAGACAATTCGTGAAAACAGAGATTCAAAAGACAGAAGTTATATAAAAGTGCCGGAAGGATTAAAAGAATATCTTGTAATTTATACGACAGAATATGAGGATACTTTTTTGCTCGAACCAATTGCACAGGACGATTTTCAGGTTATGAAAAAAGCAATTCAAGGAATGCGGGAACGTTCTGTAGAGAATGAAATAGAATATGAACTTAAAGATGAAAATAGTGGTATGGAAAAGAGATTACAAATCGTCAAGATTCGTAAATTGAACAGAAAAATAGGAGAAAATCTGAAACTGTTATATGGATACCGTTGCCAAATATGCGGTCAGATAACCGGTGAGAAATATGGTTCGCACATAGCGGAGGCACATCATATTGATTATTTTGTTAATAGTTTGAATAATGATGCGAATAATCAAATGATTGTTTGTCCGAATCATTATAGTGTTATACATGATGCGAATCCGATATTTATTCGAAAAAAGATGGTATATAGATACGATAATGGAATGGAAGAGAAAATTATGGTTAATAAACATTTGATATAGGAAATGACTATTAAATATTTTCCTTGATAAGAAAGAAGAGGATGTTCGTGAGTATATTAACAGAAGCCCTGTACGACGTTTTTTATGAAAAAGTTGTAAAGTGATGTAATGAGTAATATAGAAAATTGACATTTTATAGGAGGTGTTCTTTTGAAACTTTCAAAGATTAAATTGCATAATTACAGATGTTTTGGGGATGGTGAACAGGTAATTTTGATAGAGGATTTAGTGGCATTCATCGGGAATAACAGCGCAGGAAAGACGGCTGCACTATGTGCATTGAATTGTATTTTTTCTGAAAATACTAATGAACGTATTTTGAAACGTAGTGATTTCCATTTGCCAAAAGATATTAAACCAGAAGAATTATTACAACAGGAAATGTATATAGAGGTTGTATTCACTTTTGAAGAATTAGAAAGTGAAGATGGAGAAGAATATGCAGTTCCTCAGTTTTTTGAAAGTTTAGTTGTTGATTCGCAAGGTGGAACGCCTTATTTAAGAATTAGATTAATTGCAACATGGGAAAATAGCACGACTTTAGAAGGCGCAATTGACAGTAAAGTAGTGTATATTACTTGTTCGGAGAAACAAGAATTTACAGAAGAAGATATTATTGATGCACAAAGAAGAGATTTAGATCGTATTCGAGTAGTTTACATTCCTGCTGTTCGAGAACCAGCGAAGCAATTAAAAAATGTGTCTGGAACAATGATGCACCAGATTATGAGTAGTATAAATTGGAGTGATGTAACAAAACAAAATGTTACAACCAAAATACAAGAATTAAATGCGCAGTTTATGGGGGAGAAAGGAGTATCTATATTAGGAGAATCAATTAAAACACAATGGAAAGAATATGACACGGATGTTAGATACTCAAATGCAGAATTACGATTTAATAGTACAGATCTGGATTCGTCTATCAAGAAGTCCGAGATTGTATTTTTACCAACCGTGACAGGAAAAGAATATAATGTTGATGAGATGGGAGATGGATTGAGGTCATTGTTTTACATATCAATGGTGGATAGTATGTTGGATGTCGAAAATACGATTCGAGAGGAAATACAGGCAAATCCAGATAATTTATCATTTAGTAGAATACCACCAATATTAACTATCATTGCGGTGGAAGAACCGGAAAATCATATTTCGCCACACCTCATAGGTAAGTTGATAAGAAACTTAAAAAATATTGCGGCTAAAAGTAATGCGCAAACTATATTAACATCTCATTCTCCGGCAATAATCAAGAGAATTGAGCCTGAGAGTATACGATATTTTCGGATGAAAATTGAAACAGAGTCTACAGAAGTGCGTAAGATTACTCTTCCAGATGAAGAGAAATTTGAAAATCAGTATAAGTATATAAAAGAAGCTGTAAAAGCATATCCAGAGTTGTATTTTGCTAAATTGGTAATTTTAGGGGAAGGGGACAGTGAAGAGATATTACTACCTAAGTTTTTGGAATGTTGTGGAAATAATGTAGATGTAAGTGGCATTTCGATAGTTCCATTGGGTGGTAGACATGTAAATCATTTTTGGAGATTGTTAAATGATTTAAATATTCCACATATTACATTGCTTGATTTGGACAGGGAAAGAGAAGGCGGCGGTTGGGGACGCATAAAGTATGTCCTTAAACAACTTATTGCCAATGGTTATCCAAAGGAGGAACTTGTGAAACTACAATCGGGTAAAGTGATGACAGATACAGAATTGGAAAGAATGAATGAGTGGGACGTCCATAAAGAAAAATCAATGCAATTGTGGATAAAGTATTTAGAAAATTTCAATGTGTTTTTCTCGGCTCCATTAGACATAGATTTCTTGATGCTAGAAAATTTTGGCGAGAAATACAAAGGATTATTGGAAGAAAAAGAAGGTCCAAGGTTGATGATAGAAAAGGAAGGAAAAAAGGAGCAAAAAAAGATCATTGATATCGAAGGAATTGAAGAGAAACCGGATGAATACGAAGAACGCATACAGGAGGATATTAGAAACACTTTAAAAAAAGAAGGAGGAGATGGCAGTACATATAATGAAGAACAGAAAAAATTAATGGTATGGTACAATTACTTCTTCTTGAATAGAGGAAAGCCATCTACTCATATATTAGCTCTTTCAAAGATGGATGAACGTGATTTGTTGCTTAATATACCGTCAGAAATTGAACGGTTGATAAGAGCGGCTGAAAGACTATTAAATACGAAATAAATTATGGAGGAGCAATGTGAAAAAGGTTAGGGTAGAAGAATGGATACCAAGCGATAATATAGTATTGGAGGATAATGCAAATTTTGCGGTAAAATGTAAAAAGAATATTTTGGTTGTTGCAGGTCCGGGAGCTGGGAAAACAGAATTATTAGCTCAAAAAGCAGGGTATTTATTTCAGACAGATATTTGCCAGAATCCTCAAAAGATACTTGCAATAAGTTTTAAAACGGATGCGGCAGAGAACCTAAAACAACGGGTTTGCAAAAGGCATGGTAATGAGATTAAATGTAGATTTTCATCAATGACATACGATGCATTTTCAAAGAGATTATTGGATCGTTTTCGTTTGGCGTTACCAATAGATTGGCAACCTGATAAAGATTATGAGGTTAATAATACAGAAATAATAGATGCGGCATTTAAAAAAGCTGGATATAATAATCCGCACAATTTGAAGAAAGGGGAACTGAGAAAATTTTATGAGCAGACACTTTTAAACGTTCGTTTTCCAATAAAACAAGAAAATTTAGGCGAAAAAGTTTGGAAACTTTTAATTAAAGGATTCGATGGAAACAGAGCTACGCTTGATTTTAAAATGATATGTATTTTGTCGGAATATATTGTTAGAAGTAATCCCAAAATCAAAAGAGCATTACAGTGTACATATACTCATGTTTTTTTAGATGAATTCCAAGATACGACAAATTTGCAGTATAGATTGGTAAAAACATGTTTTAAAGATTCTAGGGCGGTAATTACAGCAGTAGGAGACAATAAGCAGAGAATAATGTTATGGGCAGGGGCATTAAAGAGCGTCTTTACAGATTTTAAAGCTGACTTTCTATCACAGCAAACACAGCTTATTATGAATCATAGGTCGGCACCTAGATTGGTGATGCTACAAAAACAGATGTATGATTCGCTGAATGAAAAGACAATAGAAGTAAAGCCGTCAGATAAGTGGCAACCAGATGACGGTAAAATTAAGTTATTAATAACTCACTCTGAGCAAGATGAGGCTAAAATAATTTGTGAAGATATAATGGGGAGAATTTCTGAAGGAGTCCAGATAAATGATATATGTATTCTGTGTAAACAATTACCACAAAATTACGCAGAGACGATTATTGCCGAATTAGGTAGTGCGGAAATCCGGGCTAGAATAGAAAATGAATATCAAGATTTGATAAAAGAGCCAATTATTGATTTACTGATTCGTTTTATGCTTCTTGCTCTCGACAGAAAAAGACCAAATGAATGGGAGTATGTTAAAAATACTTTTGAAGAATTTTCGGGTGCAGACAATACACAACAGGACAAGGTTTATTATGAATATCAGGAGAAACTTAGTAAAAAGCTTAATGATGTGCAAGTTTTGATGGAGTCAGATAGGGATGAAGTCGAGTTAAAATCTGTTATAAATGAAATTATAAATCTTTTTGGCATGACAGCAATTAAAGCACATTTTCCTGCATATCAACAGGGAGATTATTTTGACAAATTAGTAGAAAAATTCGAGATATATTTAGAAGATGAATTGCAGAGAGCATCATACGATTGGACTCTAGCACTAGAGAGTTTTTGTGGGAAAAACTCGATTCCTATTATGACAATTCATAAAAGTAAAGGATTGGAATATTCAGCGGTTTATTTTGTGGGATTAGAAGATGGTGCGTTCTGGAGTTTTAAATCCCAACCAGATGAGGACCGGTGTGCATTTTTCGTTGCTATATCAAGAGCTAAAAAGTATTTGATGTTTACATACTGTAGTTATCGAGCTAAGTTAAGATTTCCACGACAGTCGCATAGGGAAATTAATGAGTTTTTTGAGCTATTGCAGGTACCTGGAGTTGCAGAAATTCAGGAGATACATACACAATAAATGAAAGAGCTAATCCCCCAGCTATGCTGGGGAGAATAGTGTAGTAGTGACGTTGTAGAATGTATAATAAAGCCTCCTATGCTACAATAGTAAAGGTGTCTCAAGCCAATACTAAAGAATCTGTCGAGGTCTGACCGCCTAATCAACGGATAAATAAAATGATTAATCAGTAAAAGGTTCCTGAAAATTTTATAAATTGGAAAATAACATAAGCAAGTAGCTTTTGAGAAGTGATGTTAGCTCTACTTTTCTTTGGTATATAGTATTATTTTCCTAATTTGAAAAAATAAATTCCAGTGAAAGAGTAAATGGAGAAATTTTATGCTATGATATATATAGATGTCAGAGAATTTGTATCAGGGAGAAAGTCTTATGAGCAAGTTTAAAACAAAAAAATGGACTTTATTATATAAAGAAATTAGTAAATTAGGAGAAGGTGGAAATGCTGATGTTTATATTGTGGAGGATAACGAGTCAGGGAGCAAATATGCATTAAAAGAGCTTCGTAGCAATAATAGAAGTGAAGAGAAGAAGTCCAGATTTGTCAGTGAGATTATGATTGCTAGTGATAATGCTGCTATGATACCGGGGATTATTCCGGTAATCGATTATTCTATTGAGGATTACTGGTATACGATGCCGATTGCACAGTCTATAATGGATTTTGTAAATGGAAAGTCTCTGAATGAAATCATAGATGGGGTATTGCAGATGTGTGAAACACTCTGTAAATTGCATGACAAAAGAATACATCACAGGGATATTAAGCCAAGCAATATTTATTATTATGACGGAAGATATGCATTTGGCGATTTTGGACTGGTGGATTTCCCGGATAATGATGATTTCACAAAGTCGGATAGAGGATTGGGGGCTATATTTACGATTGCACCGGAGATGAAGAGGAATCCGAAACTGGCAGATGCAAGCAAAGCAGATGTATTTTCTCTTGCGAAAACATTATGGATGTTTCTGAGCGGAGATGAAAAGGGGTTTGACGGAGTGTATGACTATCTGGATCAGAGTCATAGTCTGCGGTATGTGTCCAGATTTAAGGAAGAACATTTAGCTGAAATTGATGAACTGTTGAAAGATGCGACAGAAAACAATCCGGATTTAAGGCCAGATATCTATGAATTTACAAAAAGACTTTTGCTCTGGCGTGAGATAGCAGGCGATTTTGATAAATCACAAAACAGTGACTGGAAGTTTCTGACAAAGCAGTTGTTTGGGAAAAATGTGCCGGGTTCTTCTGTATGGAGAGAGGTTGATGCAATTATTAATGTTTTGAATATTGTCGGTAGCACACCGGCATATAATCATATGCTGTTGTCGGATCGTGGTGGAACAGATTTTGAATATGCCAGAAGAGCACCGGAGGAGAGCTGCATCTATCTTTACGATACAATGGGTATATGTTATCTCGTAAAACCAAAGGCTTTATATTATGAAAGCTTTACAGAAGACTATAGGTGGAGTTATTTTCGACTTGATTTACAGAATTTGCCATCGATTATTGGGGAATATGATTGCATAGATTATGAATATTTAGTTGAGGATACGCCGGGACACTATGCTGATGCTTCCTGTGCTCAGTATGGAGTATATGATTACGATTCGGGAGAACAACTGCCGGAAGGGTATCATGTTTTGAAAAGATATCTGAAAGGAGTGTTCCTGTTTGCCTTGAAAAATGGACCTTATAATGGGATCTCCGGTACTTATGATGGACGTCACAGTATGGCATCCAATGATGAATTTAGAAACTATACAGAGTATTTGATGAAAATGTATCTGGTAATAAATGAGAGAATAGCACATGATGAAAGATATGCAGATTTGTCAAAGGAAGAATTAGATAACAGGATATTAAGCAGTTCATTGTTTAATAAAAATCCTTTTGAGGTGTCTGATTATGATGAGGAGGAAGTGAGTGATGCGGAGATTGTTAAAGAATCGGATGTAGAGGAAAAGCTGATTGTTAAAAAACATGCATATATAAAAGAAAATTACACAGAGTGGAATTTTTCTGATGCTTTTTTCGTGTCTGGTGATGTTCAGACAGAACCTATAGATTTCTTTTTTGAGTTTACCCGGTCATTTACAGGTAGTTTGTTTGAATTGATAAACAATGAACATAGATTCATATGCCATGATGGTTTTATTAAAGAAATTTCATCTGATGATTTGCGGGAGTGTGCTGTTGTGCATGACCGTAAGCAGGCTATAACAATTTTGGAAAATATTAACAGGATATTTGAGGATTATCTGAGCAAGGCAGGACTTGACGGAATTGAGGATTATCATCAGTATTTTGAAGTCAGTATAAGAAGAGGTGGAACTCCGGAGCATTTGTTTACGAAATTTGAAATTGAAGTTCTGATGAGAAATGCGGATGACAGACATCATAACAGACTTGTTATTGATGGGAATGGCTATGCAAGGATTATTTCGGATGAAGAGAGAGCTTCTTTGTATCCGGTATATATCGAAGAATGGGATGCTGGAAACAATTATGTTGGGAAATATTCTAATCTTTATGCGTTGGATGACAGTTATAAATGCTGTTTATATGGATGGTATCGGTATCTGATTACCGGAAGAAAACAGTATGTTGACTGTCTGACTGAGAAAGTAGATGAATCTGGATTGATAGAACAGATTAAAGAGGTTTGGAAGTAGAGTATGATTAGATGGTTACATATATCAGATTTACATTTTAATAACGATGACATGAGTACAGTCTCAATGAGAGAAGAATTACCGAAGTATCTCAGAAAAAACAATATCCGATGTGATTATATCTTCTGTACTGGGGACATCAGAACTGCAAATGCCAGTCCAAATAATTTTTCAGATGAAGCAGCACAGTATCTGATAGATCTTTGCACAGTAGTTGGTATAACGACTGACAGGCTTTTTATAGTTGCTGGTAATCATGATGTAGACAGAAATATGGCAGGTCGTGATGAAGCAATTAAAAAAATCTGTTTTCAACGAAACGGATATTATGACCCGAAATATGGTAAAGTTGACGATGCTGATTTGAAAGCTGTATATGCCGGACAGGAAGAATTCCGAGATTTCCTTTCCAGAATATATGCGGTTGATCGTGTTGCAAAATATACGAATCCATTAAAGCCTCATTTTAATATTGAGACAGAAGATTTTAACGTTCTGCATATTGATTCGACATTTACATATACACAAGGTCAGGAAGCGATTGATTTGATTATTGGGACGAAGCTTCTACAGAATGCGCTGAAAGAACTGAATCCAAATAAGCCGACAGTACTGTTATCTCATTATCCAATTACCTCCCTGCTTCAGGGAGAAAAGAAATATGTCAGCGAACTTTTGTATCGGAATGGTGTCCGCTTATGGTTGGCTGGGCATGAACATGATCATATGGTGCAGCCTATTGGGTATCTTGACATGCTTCAGGCAGGAGAACTGCGCATGGAGGAGAATACAAATGCGACAGTTTTGATTGGTGAATTTGATGAGCAGACAAATACGGGAAATGTCACAGCATATTCATGGTTTCCAGAGGGCTGGGCAAAGTATCCGGTACTCTGGCATGATGGAACAAAGGAAGAACAGTATCCTTTTCAGTTAAGGCTTCCGGGAGATGAGGGACTGCCCCGTGAAGCCGTTAAAGCAAAGCAGGCAAATAAGGAATTTGTATCAAGAATCCATATTATTGATGAACTTATCCCGAAATTGGATGAAGAGGGGAATAATCTTGGTGATATATTAAAAATTGCATGGAATACAGAGACACCGCATCGAATTATCCTGGCAGATGGAGGTATGGGAAAATCTACCATGCTACTAAAAATATGCAAAGAAAGTAATGAACCAGTCCTTTATATTCCGCTGGAAAGACTTGTTGCGATTGGTAGCAGTATTAAATCATATTGCGCAAGAGTGCTGTTTGATGGTAGTGAGGAGTCTTTTGAAAAATACACAGGAATCAGATATTCTTCACCGAGCCTTACACTGTTGATTGACGGAATGAATGAAATCAATGCTGGACAGGAACGGCAGTTTATTAATGAGATAAAGGCATTGAATTTATTCAAAGGCATTCAGGTGGTGGTTTCTTCGAGATCTGATTTCACAGTACGATACAGCATGGCAGACTACAGTATATGCAGACTGACACCTTTAAGTGATGAGCAGATTATGTCTGTGTTTTCACAGGAGGAATGGAGTGGGATAAGAGATGCTGTGACACTGCGTCACTTGTTGACTAATCCGATGATGGTTACAATGTATCAACAAATCAGTCCAATTATTAAGCAGTATGAGCATGAGGAGAGCCTTGATTGGATTCTTCCAATTAAAAATGCAACAGATCTGTTATATGATTATTATGTGGCACAGATTGCGGTGTTATTTCAGAGGAGTGCTATTGATGGACAGAAAGTACAAATAGCATATCTATCTATATTTGATATTCTTCCGGCGGTGGCATATGCTTATGAAGTGACATATAGGCTGAATAAGGAAAACGCAGAGTTTCGGTCACTTCTGCAGGAAATGATACAATCAAATGTGATTAAAAAAAAGAAGCTACTTCCTTTGCAGGAACAATTCAGGGATTATGATATTCCTGAATTGAGGTATGGATTGGTGTTTGATTATCTGATATCGGAATCCCGTTTATTGTACAAAGGTGATGCTGTTATCGCATTCCCACATCAGATATACAGGGATTTTCTTTCAGCTATGTGGATTACCAGGCAGGAAGATATAGAAAAATACTGGAATAACAGAAAAATTCCATTTTCTGTCATGGAGCATATTAGAAATCTGTCAGGAAACTACTGGGCAGGTCTTGCGAAAAGTGTGCATGAGGCTGGCAAAGATAGAGAAGATGCTGCAACTCTTGTAAGTAATCTTTTGGATTGTTTTCCATATACTGTGACAGGTGGATGTTCGGATTATTCAGAACTTGATTTAAGAGGCTTGCAAATTCCTGATGTTAAAGATACTGGAACAGAAAGAATTTTGCTTAGAGGAGCGAAGTTAGACAATACATCAATTGGAAAATCATCAAAGGAATCATTACAGTATACACATTTGCAATTTTCCAGCGGAAATGAATATCTGGCGGCATATTCAAAGGGCAAGGTCTTTATTTTTTCTTTGCAGACAGAGGAACAGCCATTCATATATTTTATAGGTAAGGAACTTGGAAGATTTTTTTATATCGGGGATTATCTGTTTGCTGTGAAATTGGGCATGAATCAGGAGATATATGTGTTCAGGCACGACGAGAAATGGACGTATGTTGGGGAAATCAGAAATTCAGAGGAATCACATGCGGGTATTTTTAATAACAGATTCCGTCTTTTGATTTTGAAAGATGATATGCTATATTTTTACTACAATAACCGGGAGACAAGATTCTCATTAACGGATTGTAGTCGGGTATACAATCAGCAGAGAAAACATGCATGGGAGAATCCAGTTGAGGGTAAGGATCTTACTTTCCTTAAGAATAGAAATAATCAGAAAAAGAACCGAAAGACTGGCATAATATGGCAGACAGAGCATAATGGACTATTAGCAGTTTCGGCTTTAGATGGAGGACTTACGATCACAAGCGGAAATGAGACACTATATATTCTGACACGAGGTACAACGCTGCTGAAAGATGGTTCTGTGTCAGAAGATGGAAAATATGCGGCAACATTGAGTTATGAGCTAAAAGATGGAAAGCGCAAGATACAGTTGTGGAATCTGGATAAGAGAATGCGTGAGTGTGACATATCATGCCCTGGTGTCATAGAAACAGTACATCTTTCAGATGATGGAACTTTTGTTTTAGGTGAAACAGATAAAAAAACCTGGGTGTATGAACTGGCGAGCGGAACTGAAAAATGGTTTGACGAACATTTTGTCTCAAATCAACGCAAGAAGATTTCAACATATGGTACGAAGGTACTTAGAAAAAATATGGAACATGATTTGTATCTTTATGATCTGAAAACAGGTGAATGCTTTGATACAGCTACTCCATGCAAAAACGCACGGCTAGCCTGCTTTATGCCGGATGGTTCTATAGCAGCTGTAGGTAATAATGTCAGAAAAGTAAAGTTTAAAAATATTCGCACAGGAGCATATTCTGGGGTGAATAGTCAGGATACGCCTGTTATTGGAATAAGCAGCTTCAAGAATGAACCATGTATAGCAGTGGCAACACAAGACAATATCATCAGCACTTATCATATTGGAGATTGCATGAGAAAGAAGATCTTTGATAAAACTGGTGGAAACTATATAATGGTTGTAAGTTCAGAAAATACAGTAATTGCCTGTTCTAATGGACAGAAATCACTTCAGACTTTTAATTATTATGAAAAAATTGTTCGTGGTAAAAAAATGGGATGGTGGTATTCGAATCCATATTCCTCACAGGATCCTGCTATTAAGGGAGATGTCTTGGATATGGCTTTCAATACGGAGAATAAGGAATTGGCGGTAATTCTTTCTAATGGACAGATTATGTTTTGTCATGAGAAATATTGTAGATTTCATAGTGCAGTGGACATTATTACTAATTTTAATGTGGATATGTATGATTTCAGAGGATGTATCTGTAGTGAGTCAATAAAGAATCAGATACGTCAAAATGGAGGATTAATTTAGTGACCGAGACAATTCTCAAGAGACTGATCATCTAATTGATGGATAAACACAATATTCAATCGATATATAATTCAGTGAGTGGAAGTCTCATTAAATGAATTGATAACCACAGTTTTGAATCAAGTCTTGAGTCTGTCTCAGCAACGATGTAGACAGCAAGATAATAGGTATAGCTATTTGGTTTGTATGGAAAACAACATGTGTACTTATCATTATGGTGAGATTTTACAAGGAGACTAATATGAATAGTGTATGGAATATGAAGAAAAATGTATTAATAATAATCGGAATTATGTTTATTATAATTATAGCACCAACAAGAGTGAGGGCTGAGGGTCGGCTAAGAGTTGCGACTATAGTGGGACGTTCGTATCAAAAAAGTACATGTGAAAAAATGAATGAAATATTCAAAAAGACGAAAATTCCTAATTATAGAAATAATGGTGATGTTTATACATATTCTTATGATACAGATAGTGCGGATTTAAAAAGTAAGGAAAAGCAAAGAAGAGTTAAAAATGGTATTAATGATACGCTTAAGAATGCATTTTCTAAAAGCAATGATGAAGATTTAAATGTTTTTTATTATGTTGGTCATGGACTTCCAGCTACTAAAGAAAATGGATATGGTGGAATACCTATTGGATATTACAATAATGTACTGAACATCATTTCTAGTAAAGATAATGAAAAAATTTCTTTTGTTGAGTTAATAAATACTTTAAAATTATATAAGGGGAATTTTATAATGATAATAGATTGCTGTCGAGCTGGTGCAATATATTCTGCTGCGTGTGAAGAGTTAGCAGAAGCTGACTTAAATAAATTTATGTTTTTGGTGTCGACAGATTATAAAACTGATGAATTTGCAGATCAATTATCGAGATGTATTGTTTCTACAGTAAATAATGATTTTATTAAAGCAGATGAGAATGAGGATGGTTGCTTAACTATTCCAGAATTGTTTGTATATTTAAAAAAAGAACATCCTATACTTTGGTCATATAACAAGCCTACTCTTTCAAGTAATAATATTGATTTTTTTGGAAATTTACCAGTGTTTCAATTTAACAACACTAAAATGTCTAGAAAAACTATTTCGCTACAAAGAGGTAAGAAATATAAACTTGAAGTAAGTTTAGCAGATCCCACTATAACAAGTAGTAAAATAGTGTTTACTTCGTCGGATCAATCAGTCGCTACTGTAGATGGAAATGAGAAAATTAAGGCGAAAAAAGTAGGAACTACAGAAATTAAAGCATGTCTAGTTGATGGAGAAGGAAATAAATGCATTGGAACAGAATCAAAATGCATATTAAATGTAATTGAATCAAGCATTAAATTAAATACGACAAAAGTTTCGATTCAAATAAAAGAAAAAATTAGTCTTAAAGCAACTGTAATCGGCGAATCATCAAAGGTAAAATGGAAATCGAGTGATACGTCAGTTGCAAAAGTAGATACGAAAGGAACAGTAATAGGGATAAGAAAGGGGACGGCTATAATTTCTGCAACAGCAAATGGATTAAGTTGCACATGTATAGTTATTGTAAATAAACAATCATCGACAATAGAAGTTACGAAATATTTAGGAAATGATATACATTTTTTGGGAAAGAAATTACATATGAAAGGTACTAACAGGTCAGCTCAAAATATTGGATGGTTTTATTCATTAAGAAAAGATAACAATCTTTTAATTCAAGCTAGTACATCTCTTGAAAATGGGGCAAAAAAAGATGCTTGGACTTTATGGATATATGATAATCATTATAGTGTATATGGAGCTAAAACAGGAATGTCATATTATAAGGCAGTTGAAAAATTAAAGATGAATGGTTGTACATTTGTTAAAACGAATGGATATAATTATTATGGATATAACTCATTATATAGAAAAGGAAATAGAAAAATAGAAATTACTTATTCATATGGTAAAGTATCGCGGATATGTCTCACACCGAAAGGCTTTTATTATATACTGAGGGTCTGACCGTGCGTCCAGCAAAGGGTATATAGTTCGGTGGGTGGAAGCCCCATCAAATAAGCTGTTAACCACAGCATTTGAAGCGAGTCTTGAGTCTGTTACGGTAACGTGCAGGCTAAGCGTAGACAGCAAGATAGCAGGGATAGCTATGGAGCACCGAAATCCCAAAGTATCAGAGGGTCGACACCGTGGTCAGGGTGGAAGACAATATATGCACTTATCGTTATGGTGAGATTTTGCATACCTCTGCGGTGTTGTTGAAACTATTCATGTCAGACAGGGACTATATGTCAACTGGAGAGGACCTGCATTTTCTTTTCAGAGTGTGTAAATGAAAAGTATGTCCGCCAACCAAAAGAAGAAAGACAAACGAAGTGCAGGTAGTCGGAGGCCCGAACAGTACCGGTGAAGGTATGAACAAAATAAATACTGGAGGGAAGTCGAGAGAGAACTGTGCCTCGCAGTTCTGGCCTGCGAAACTATATCAAAGAGGAAACATTAGCTATACACAGAGATAGGGGAACTAATGGAAACGAAATTGGCGAGAATATCACAATTATCAAAAGAAAACCCAGACATGGTCTTTACATCACTGGGGCATCTTATCAATAAGGAGATGCTTGAGAACTGTCATGTCCAGATGGATGGAACGAAAGCCGTAGGAATAGATGGAGTTACCAAAGAAGAATACGGAAGAAATCTGGAAGAAAATCTAGAAGCCCTTATAGAAAGTTTGAAGAAGAAATCCTATAAGCCTAAACCAGCAAGACTGGTAGAAATACCAAAGGACAATGGGAAGATGCGGCCACTTAGTATCTACTGTTATGAAGACAAGCTGGTACAGGAAGCACTGCGCAGGATACTGGAAGCAGTATTCGAGCCAATGTTTTATGATGAGATGATGGGATTCAGACCCAACAGGGGCTGCCATAAAGCAATCCGCAAACTAAACATAATGCTGGAAAGGAAACCGACGAATTATGTTCTGGATGCGGATATAAAAGGATTCTTCCAGCATCTTGACCATGAATGGATTGTGCGTTTTATAGAATCAAGGATCAAAGACCCGAATATTATCCGCCTTGTCAGACGAATGCTGAAAGCAGGAATTATGAATAACTATGAATTTGAAGCAACAGAGGAAGGAAGTGGACAAGGTTCCGTCTGCTCTCCGATAATTTCCTGTATCTATATGCACTATGTGCTGATGTGGTGGTTCAAAGAGGTGGTAACGCCGATGTTAAAGGGATATGCAGGTCTGGTGGTCTATGCTGATGATTGTGCGCCACGAAGGCGGAAACTTGTGACATGATGTCAAACAAGTATAGCCATGCTGTGTGAATGATGATGGCAGGCCCATCGGAACCGCTATATAGGTGGAGGTTTCAAATCACTCTGAGGTGCTGTAGTCAAAAGCTATGGTACTGAGCGTCAGAGAAAAGGCTGTACAAAACAGTCAGGTGTGGACAGTGGAGATGAACGAAGCTGTGAACCACTTACGAAAACGTCGAAAGCGTAGAGACTCCATCAAAACCAGGGGGTCAGTCGTTAACCTGGGATAAGCATAACGGGAGCCTATTTACTGGTTATGCGGTGGACGGCGTAAAGGTGGCATGAACACTGTTCAGGCATTCATATGGAACGTGGGAACCTACGGGCTGGTGTTAAGGGAGAGTGCCAAGTGGACGAACCGCAAGGTACAGAGTACTGATACAGTCATAGGGGCAGAGTGGCTTGTAGTAGTGAAGAGGGTTTCTGAAAAGAAAACAGAGCGAAGAAGCCACAGTATCCAAGCAGAGTAAATAAGTCAACTTAGGAATAAGGAGGAGCTTATGAGCGAAGCAAAACAGTTTGATATTTCAAAGAAGGCTGTAATTGCAGCTTTTCAGGCGGTAAAGGAAAACGCAGGAAGTTACGGGGTGGATGAACAAACCATAAAAGAGTTTGAGGAGCATCTTAATAACAATCTGTATAAACTATGGAATCGGATGGCATCAGGAAGTTATTTCCCGAAGCCTGTAAGGGCAGTAGCAATACCCAAGAAAAATGGTGGCATCAGAATTTTGGGAATTCCAACAGTAGAAGACAGAATCGCACAAATGGTTGCGAAGATGTACTTTGAACCGCTGGTTGAACCAATGTTTTACAATGACTCATATGGATACCGTCCGAACAAATCTGCAATTCAGGCAGTAGGACAAGCAAGGGAAAGATGTTTTAAAAGAGACTGGGTATTGGAATTAGATATTAAAGGGCTCTTTGATAACATCAAACATGGATATCTGATGTACATGGTTGAGAAACATACGCAAATAAAATGGCTGATACTTTATATAAAACGCTGGCTTACAGTGCCGTTCATCATGAGTGATGGCTCGGTTGCTGAACGCAGGTCAGGAACACCTCAGGGTGGAGTTATCAGTCCTGTGCTTGCAAATCTATTTCTTCACTATGTATTTGATGACTTTATGACAAAAGCATATCCGAACATCTGGTGGGAAAGATATGCTGATGATGGAGTACTGCACTGCCAATCGTACAAGCAGGCTGTATTTATAAAGCAAAAACTGGAAGAACGTTTTCAGCAGTTTGGATTGGAACTGAATAAAGAAAAGACACGTATTGTCTACTGCAAGGATAACCGAAGGTCACAAAACTATAGTTGTACCCAATTCACTTTTCTGGGATATACGTTCAGACCAAGGCTAAATAAGAATAAAGAAGGAAAGTTCTTTGTAGGCTTTACGCCTGCGGTCAGTGAAAAAGCCAAAACTGCTATGAAACAGAAAATCAGAGAATGGAAGATACAGTTAAAGGCAGATCTCTCATTAAAAGATATTGGGAACATGATAAACAAAGTAGTGCAAGGATGGATTAACTACTACACACACTATTATAAGTCAGAATTTTATGAGGTGTTGCGTTATATCAATCAATGTCTGATTAAATGGGTACGACGAAGTTATAAAAAGAAAAACACGAGAAGCAGAGCCGAGCACTGGCTTGGTGCAGTAGCCAGAAGAGACAGAAACTTGTTTGCACACTGGAAATTTGGAATATTACCATCTGTTGGAGAGGGAGCCGTATGAGTCGAGAGGCTCACGTACGGTTCTGATGGGGACTCAAGGGGAGGTTCCTTGGGTCTACCTACTTTGTGGTGACATTCCAATACAAATCAGATGCAGTATGGTTCTATGAACACTTAAAACATAGAATGGGACACTTTGGATTAAGCCTTGAAGAAGAAAAGAGCAGGCTGATAGAGTTCGGACGATACGCAAAGGAAAGATGCAGTAAAAGTGGAACGAAGCCAGGTACCTTTACTTTCCTAGGTTTTACACACTACTGTTCCAAAAGCAAGAATGGTAGATTCAGAGTGAAGAGGAAAACCAGTAAGAAGAAGTTTGCGAAGAAATGTAGAGAAATAAATCAACTGATGGGACACATGAAAACATGGAAACTGAAAGAGATTACTGCTAAACTCAATCAGATACTGACTGGTTATTACCATTACTATGGAATCACAGACAATACAGAAAGAATAACAGCATTTCGATACCACGTAATGAAAAGTTTATTCTACTGTCTAAATCGGAGGAGTCAAAAGAAAAGCTACAACTGGGTAGAATTTCTGAATATGATAGATAACAGCTATCCATTGGTAAGACCCCGAATATATGTCAGTGTATATAATTGATAAATGTGAACGATTCGTTTCGCAAAGAGCCGGATGCGGGAAAGCCGCAAGTCCGGATTCTGTGAGGGGCGTACGACCGCAAGGGGTGCGTCTACTCGACATCGAAAATAACCGCAACTGGTTACGATGTAGTACTTGGAACTGGATCCAAGAAAGAAAACGGTGAGACACGTCCATACCAGTATGGCAATCACAAGAAAC
>ENA-OOZX01000664-OOZX01000664.1-human-gut-metagenome-genome-assembly--contig:-NODE-664-length-28002-cov-5.576735_pt1 | contig 28002 bp, 24 predicted proteins | sample MGYA00241048_ERZ501412 | MGnify/ENA primary metagenome ERZ501412 (study PRJEB25962, sample SAMEA2042518) | human gut metagenome | biome: human gut; feature: human-associated habitat; material: faeces... | reverse complement strand
GGGACGGATCACGGTGAACGGTATGATCATAAAAAAGCCTGAGATGAAGATAAAGAAAGGCGAAGACACGATCTGCCTTGACAATGCGCCGGTGGAGTATGTGGAACTGGAATATTACCTTTTAAATAAACCCCAGGGTGTGATCTCCGCGACGGAGGACCGCCGCAGGGAGACGGTCGTGGATCTGATTGACGAAAAGAGCAGAAAAGATCTGTTCCCGGTGGGACGCCTGGATATCGATACGGAAGGCCTGCTTCTCATCACAAACGACGGGGCGCTGGCCCACCGACTCCTCGCGCCGGGACATCATGTGGACAAGGTGTACGAGGCGAGATGTGAGGGGCTTGTCCCGGACGAGGCAGTGAAGAGATTCCGGGAAGGAATGACGCTTGCGGACGGACTTTCCTGTATGCCTGCGGAGCTTGAAATTTTAGAACGGAAACCGGAAGATCCGGAGACGGGAACGGCTGCGGAGAGTCTTGTACGGATCACGCTTCATGAGGGAAAATTCCACCAGGTGAAGCGTATGATGGAGGAAGTCAGCTGTCCGGTACTCCATTTAAAACGTCTGTCCATGGGCCCTCTGAAGCTTGACGATACCTTGAAGCCCGGGGAATACCGGAAACTGACGGATAAAGAACGGGAGTTGTTGGAAAACTTATGATAAAGAATTTTTTGGAAAATAAAAAGGCGATGCTTTTTGATCTGGATGGGACTCTGGTAGATTCCATGTGGGTGTGGACAGCGATAGATGAAGATTATATCAGAAAATATCATCTGAATCCGCCGGAAGATTTTCATGAGGCAATGGAAGGGATGAGCTATACCGAGACAGCGCAGTACTTTTTGAAGATTTTTCCGGAGCTTCCGCATACTGTGGAGGAGATCAAAAAAGAATGGTATGATATGTCTGTGGATAAATATACAAAAGAGGTCACACTAAAGCCAGGGGTAAAGGAATTTCTGGAGATGCTGAAAGAGAAAGGGATCCGGACAGGAATCGCAACCAGCAATGACCGGAAACTGGTGGAAGAATTTTTAAAGGCAAGGCAGATCACCCATCTTTTCGATACGATCTGTACAAGCTGCGAAGTGAATAAAGGGAAACCGGCACCGGATGTTTATCTGAAGGCGGCTGGGCAGCTGGGTGCAGAGCCTTCTGCCTGTCTGGTATTTGAAGATGTTCCGATGGGAATCCTCGCCGGGAAAAATGCAGGAATGCGTGTGTGCGCGGTGGACGACTGGTTTTCACGCCCACAGGATGCGAAAAAGCGTGAACTTGCCGACTATTTTATTCACAGCTATGAAGACATTACCAATCAGACATACGAGGTATTATAATGAATCATGGATTTTTACCGATCAGCAGGAAAGAGATGGAAGAGCGGGGGTGGAATCAGGTAGACTTTGTCTATGTAAGCGGAGATGCCTATGTAGACCACCCGTCTTTTGGACATGCAATCATCACCCGCCTTTTAGAGGCACATGGCTTCCGCGTGGGGATCATTGCACAGCCTGACTGGAAGGATAAAGAAAGTATTACAGAATTTGGAGAGCCGCGGCTTGGATTTATGGTGTCGGCGGGAAATATGGATTCCATGGTCAACCATTATTCTGTATCAAAGAAAAGACGGCAGCAGGATTCTTATACACCGGGCGGAGTGATGGGAAAGAGACCGGATTATGCAGCAGTTGTGTACGGCAATCTGATCCGTCAGACATATAAGAAGACACCAATCATTCTGGGTGGTATCGAGGCGAGTCTTAGAAGACTTGCACATTATGATTACTGGTCCAACCAGCTTAAGCGTTCCATTCTTCTGGATTCGGGTGCAGACCTGGTTTCCTATGGAATGGGCGAACGCTCGATCATTGAGATTGCAGAGGCACTGGATGCCGGACTGGATATCAAGGACATTACTTATATCGATGGAACGGTCTGCAAGGTCAAGAATCTGGACAGTGTGTATGATGCAGAGATTCTGGAACCGTATGAAGAAATGAAAAAAGATAAGCTTCTGTATGCCAAAAGCTTTTACAGACAGTACTGCAACACAGATCCATTTTCCGGAAAGCGGCTGGTTGAGCCTTATTCGGATCATCTGTATGTGGTACAGAACCCTCCGGCAAAACCGCTGACCCAGCAGGAGATGGATGATGTCTACGCACTTCCTTACATGCGGACCTACCATCCATCTTATGAGACGGCAGGTGGAGTTCCGGCAATCCGGGAGATCAAATTCAGTCTGATCAGCAACAGGGGATGTTTTGGAGGCTGCAGTTTTTGTGCACTGACATTCCATCAGGGAAGGATCATTCAGACACGAAGTAAGGAATCACTGATCGCTGAAGCAAAGACATTTCCGGAAGATCCGGAATTCAAAGGATATATTCATGATGTAGGCGGACCGACCGCGAACTTCCGTGCACCGGCATGTAAGAAACAGTTAAAATACGGGGCATGTACGAACAAACAGTGTCTTTTTCCAAAGCCGTGTAAAAATCTGATCGCAGATCATAAAGAATACTTAAGCATTCTCAGGGATCTCAGAAAGATACCTGGAGTCAAAAAAGTATTTATCCGTTCCGGTATCCGGTTTGACTATCTGCTGGCGGATCCGGATGACACGTTTTTCAAAGAACTGTGTCAGTATCATGTCAGCGGTCAGCTGAAAGTTGCACCGGAGCATGTAGCAGACCCGGTTCTTCAGATGATGGGCAAGCCGGAAAATGCGGTTTATGAACGTTTTACCCACAAATACGAAGAGATCAATAAAAGGCTTGGACTTAAACAGTATCTGGTTCCGTATCTGATGTCGTCCCATCCGGGTTCTACTATGAAAGAAGCGGTAAAGCTTGCCGAATACCTGCGGGATCTCGGTTATATGCCGGAGCAGGTACAGGATTTCTACCCGACACCGTCTACGATTTCCACTTGTATGTATTATACCGGTGTAGATCCGCGGACGATGAAGCCGGTGTATGTGCCGAAGAATCCGCATGAAAAAGCAATGCAGAGAGCACTGATCCAGTACCGGAATCCGAAGAATTATGATCTGGTCATGGAGGCACTGCGAATCGCAGACCGTATGGATCTGGTAGGATTCGATGAGAAATGTCTGATCCGTCCGAGAAAACTGCATTCGGAAAAAATGCAGGAGAAGAATGGATACAGCGGAAGAAACCATGGCGGAACTCATGGCGGCACGGACCGAAAGAGCAAAAACCCGAATGGAAATAACAAAAATCCAGGAAAGACAAACGGAAATTGTAAAAATTCAAATGCAGGGCATAAGAATACAAAACCTGCATTTACAGGAAACGGCAGAGGTGAGTCCTCGTCAAGACCGCAGAAAAAGAAATCCATCCGTAATGTACACAAACGGAAGTAGTCACAGGAGAAAGGAGAACCGCTTATGAAGATTGCGATTGTTACCGGGGCATCCTCCGGCATGGGAAAAGAATTTGTCAGACAGATTGAACGCTTTTACAGGGAACTGGATGAAATCTGGGTGATTGCCCGCAGTGAAAAGAAACTGGAAGAGATCAAGAAAAGCCACAAGACCTATATCCGGATCTTTGCAGGGGACATGGAAGAGGATCTGGTATACAAGCAGGTGAAAAACCGGCTGGAGAATCAGAATCCTGATATCCGTATGCTGGTCAATGCAGCAGGATTCGGAAAGACCGGGACAGTAGAGGAGATTGCAAAGGAAGACAAGAAACTTCAGCTCCGCATGATCGACCTGAACTGCCGGGGACTGACCGAGATGACCTGTACCTGTCTGCCCTGGATGCATAAAGGAACCAGGATCATCAACCTGGCAAGCGCAGCAGCTTTTTGCCCGCAGGCAAAATTCGCAGTTTATGCAGCGACAAAGTCGTATGTACTGAGCTTTTCAAGAAGCCTTGCAGCTGAACTTAAGGAAAAAGGAATCTTCGTCACAGCGGTCTGCCCGGGACCTGTGGACACACCGTTTTTTGAAGTGTCAGGGAAGTTGCCCGGTGGCATGAAAGAGGCTGTGATGGCAGATCCGGTACAGGTTGTAAAGCAGGCGCTCATTGATGCCAAATACAAAAAAGAGGTTTCTGTATATGGCACGGCAATGAAAGGGGCAGAAGCTGCAACCAAAGTACTTCCGCATGGAATGATCTTAAAAGCCATGTCAATGATGGAGAAAATAACGAAGGAGTAAGCGAAAGACAAGATGAAGATACAAAAAGGAGATGCAGGTTATCTGCGCAGAAGAAAACGATTATTGATACTGGAAGCTGTTGTCTCTTTTGGACTGGTTGCTGCACTGGTGATCGCCGGTTATGTGACAACAAAGACAAAGCTCAATCTGCTCACTGTAGTAGCGGTACTCGGATGTCTTCCGGCAAGCCGGATCCTGGTCAATCTGATCATGGTCATGCCGCATGATTCCATCGATGAGGCAACTGAGCTTGAAATCTCGGCTGTCACCGAAGAACTTACCGTTGCATACGATCTTGTGATCACCAGTGAGAAAAAGGCAATGCCGGTAGCAGCTGTTGCAATTTACAACAATACGATCTGCGGCTATGTGCCGGTGAAAAAAGTGGATGTGGACTATGCAGCAAAGCATATCAAATCCATTATGAAGCAGAACCAGTTCGACAAGGTGGTGGTCAAGCTTTTCCATGATTATAAAGCATTTCTGACCCGCGCCGAGGGAATGAACAACATTGCTTCTGTAGAACAGCAGGATACAAGAAAACACGAAGAGATGATCAAAGGACTCCTTCTGGACATTTCATTGTAAAAGGCAGGAGGAATTAAAAGCATGCAGAAAATAACCGTTTCGTCAAATGAAGCAGGACAGCGTCTGGACAAGCTTCTTGGAAAATATTTAAGTAATGCGCCGATGAGCTTTGTTTACAAGATGCTGCGGAAAAAGAACATCAAGTTAAACGGGAAAAAAGCGCAGGGAAATGAAAAACTGACAAAAGGAGACCAGGTTGAAGTATTTCTCTCAGATGATACATGGCAGAAATTCGCAGGAGCACCGGGAGCAGAAAAGCAGCTTCCGGCAGATCTTGCACGGGCAATAGAAAGCAGCATCCGGCTGTCGGTAATCTATGAGGATCCGGATATTTTGATCCTGAACAAACCATCAGGCATGCTTTCCCAGAAAGCAGCACCGTCTGACCTTTCCCTGAATGAATATATGATCGCTTATCTGCTGAAAAAAGGCGATTTGAAACTTGCTGAGCTTGCTACTTTCCGCCCATCTGTCTGTAACCGCCTGGATCGGAATACCAGTGGTCTTGTAACCGCAGGGAAAAGCCTTGCGGGATTACAGCAGCTCAGCGAGATTTTAAGAGACAGGACCGTGAAAAAATATTATCTCACGATCGTGGATGGGGTGATAAAAGACCGTCAGAAGATCGAAGGATATCTTCTGAAAAATGAGATGACCAATCAGGTGAAAATTCTGAAAGAAGCAAAAGGCGAGGCAAAGCCGATAGCCACAGAGTATATTCCGCTTGCGGATAATGGTCAGCAGACGATTCTGAAGGTGCATCTGATCACGGGACGGACCCATCAGATCCGTGCACATCTGTCTTCGACCGGTCATCCGATCATCGGGGATAGCAAGTATGGTAATCCAAAGGTCAATTCTATTTTCAGGAAAAAATATGCGTTAAAATATCAACTTTTACATGCATGGAAAATGCAGTTCCCGAAAAGAGAGGATGCGCTTGCAAAGGTATCGGAAAAGGAGCTTACCGCGCCTCTTCCGGAAGGATTTACAACCATCATAAAAGGAGAAGGATTAGAATGGGAACCTGGAATTCAAGAGGGCTAAGAGGTTCAACCCTGGAGGATTTTATTAATCGGACGAATGAACGCTATCAGCAGCAGGGACTGGCGCTCATTCAGAAAATCCCGACACCGATCACTCCGGTACGAATGGACAAAGATCACCGCCAGATCACGCTGGCCTATTTTGACCAGCGCAGTACGGTCGATTATATTGGAGCAGTACAGGGAATTCCCGTATGTTTTGACGCAAAAGAGTGCAGTATGGATACCTTTCCACTACACAATATCCATGAACACCAGATGAACTTTATGCGGGATTTTGAAAAACAGGATGGAATTTCCTTTTTTCTTATCTATTACAGTACAAAAAACCTGCTTTATTACATGCGTTTTGAAGAAATAGAAGTGTTTTGGGAGCGGATGAAGCAGGGCGGACGGAAAAGCGTACGCTTTGAAGAACTGGATGAGGAATATTTTATGCAGCTAAGGCAGGGCGTATTCGTTCCGTATCTGGAGATGCTCCAGAAGGATCTGGATCACCGGGAAGAAAGATAAGAAACATGGAGAAGAGATTAGCAGGATAGAACTTCTGAGTGTGCAGGCTTGACAAGCTGCGTCAAAGTTCGTATAATACAACAAGGTCACGTTTTAATATGGTAACATACTAAAGTGACAAATAAACAAAAAAGAGGAGTTACAATCTATGGAGCAGTTATTACATACACCCGAAGGGGTCCGAGACATTTATCATGAAGAATGCGCCAAAAAGCTGGCACTTCAGAACCGACTTCATAAGACTCTGCATTTGTACGGATATCATGATATCCAGACTCCTATGTATGAATATTTTGATGTATTCAGAAAAGAGATCGGAACCATTCCTTCAAGGGAATTATATAAATTTTTTGACAGAGACGGCAACACACTGGTGTTAAGACCGGATATCACTCCGCAGATCGCACGTGCGACGGCAACTTTATTTAAGGATGATGAGCTCCCGGCAAGGCTTTGCTATGTGGGGAATACATTTATCAATCATTCCAGTTATCAGGGACGATTAAAGGAAAGTACCCAGATGGGCGCGGAGATGATCGGACTGGATGCGGCGGATGCTGATGCGGAGATGCTGGCACTTGTCATTGACTGTCTGAAGAATGCCGGACTGGAAGAATTTCAGATCAGTATAGGAAATGTAGACTTTTTCCAGAGTCTGATCGAGGAATCCGAGATTGATGATGAGACAGAAGAACGTCTGCGTGAGCTGATTAACAACCGGAACTTTTTCGGTGCAGACGAACTTTTAGAAGAGGCTGATGCAAAACCGGTGTCAAGAAAAGCATTTTCTGCACTTTCAGAGATGGTCGGTGGTGTGGAGATCCTGGAGGAGGCGAAAAAGGTAGCGCCAAGCAAAAAAGCGATGAAAGCAATCCGGCGTCTCGAAAAAATCTACGCGATCTTATCTGTCTACAAAATGGAACAGTACATTACGTTTGATCTGAGCATGAGCGGAATTTACGGATATTATACCGGTATTATCTTCCGGGGATACACTTTTGGGACCGGGGATGCCATTGTAAAAGGCGGACGTTATGACCACCTGGTTGAAAAGTTTGGAAAAGAAGAGCCGGCGATCGGTTTTGCGATCGTAGTAGATGAACTGATGAGCGCACTTTCCCGCCAGAAGATCCAGATCTCAAGTGGCGAGAAGAGTTCCCTGATTTTATATGATAAAGAACGGTTGAAGGATGCAATCCAGCTTGCCATGGAATTCAGAGGGAAGGACAAAAATACCCAGATCCTTCAGAAAGCATCGGATAAGTCGCTGGAATTCTATGTGGATTATGGAAAACGCAATCTTGCAGGAAGCATGCTGTATCTTCGCAGCAAAGGAGATGTGCAGATGGTGAACCTGATGACCGGCGAAGAGAAAATTGTAGGGTAGGGGTGAGACGATGAAAGACACAAGATATTTGACATTTGCGCTCTGTAAGGGGCGGCTCGCAAAACAGACACTGGAGCTTCTGGAAGAACTGGGGATCACCTGTGAGGAAATGAAAGATAAAAATTCCAGAAAGCTGATTTTTGTGAATGAAGAATTAAAACTCAAATTTTTCTTATCGAAGGGACCGGATGTACCGACCTATGTAGAATATGGTGCGGCGGACATCGGCGTGGTCGGAAAAGACACGATTCTGGAAGCGGGAAAGAAAGTACATGAGGTACTGGATCTTGGTTTTGGTAAATGCAGGATGTGCGTATGCGGACCGGCAGATGCGAAAAAATATCTGGAGAATCACGAACTGATCCGTGTGGCAACAAAATATCCGAATATTGCAAAGGATTATTTTTATAATACCAGACACCAGACGGTAGAGATTATCAAATTGAACGGTTCGATTGAACTTGCACCGATCGTTGGCCTTTCAGAGGTGATCGTGGATATCGTGGAAACCGGATCCACCCTGAAGGAGAACGGACTTGTAGTTCTCGATGAGGTTTGCCCGTTATCAGCGCGTATGATCGTAAACCCGGTCAGCATGCGTCTGGAAAATGACAGGATCAAGGAACTTCTTTATAAACTCAGAAGTATATTAAAAAGGGAGGCTTAATGCACATGAGAATACAAAAGCTGAACAGCGATACAAAGAAAAATCTGCTGGAAGATCTGCTGAAAAGAAGTCCGAACAATTATGGACAGTATGAGGCAAGCGTAAAAGAAATTTTAGATAAAGTAAAAGAAGAAAAAGATGCGGCAGTTTTTGCATACACTGCCAAATTTGATGGGGCAGAGCTTACTGCAGATACGATTGAAGTCGCAGATGCAGAAATTGAAGAAGCATATGCGCAGGTTGATGATACACTTCTTACAGTCATCCGCAAAGCAAAAGACAATATCGAAAGTTATCATGCAAAACAGCGTCAGAACAGCTGGTTTGACAGTAAACCGGACGGAACTATTCTTGGGCAGAAGATCACTCCGCTTCACAGAGTCGGCGTGTATGTGCCGGGAGGAAAGGCAGTTTATCCGTCTTCGGTACTGATGAATGTGATGCCGGCAAAGGTTGCCGGTGTGGATGAGATCATCATGGTAACGCCTCCTGGAAAAAATGGAAAAGTAAGTCCGAATACACTGGTTGCAGCCAAAGAAGCCGGTGTGGATAAGATCTACAAGGTCGGCGGTGCACAGGCAATTGCAGCGCTTGCTTACGGAACAGAGAGTATCCCGAAGGTTGACAAGATCGTAGGACCTGGAAATATCTATGTAGCACTTGCAAAGAAAGCAGTTTACGGTCATGTCAGCATTGATTCCATTGCAGGACCAAGTGAAATCCTGGTTGTGGCAGATGAGACAGCTAATCCGAGATATGTTGCGGCAGACCTGCTTTCCCAGGCAGAGCATGATGAGCTCGCTTCCGCAATTCTTGTTACGACAAGTGAAAAGCTGGCACATGAGGTATCCGATCAGGTAGATGGTTTCTTAAAAGAACTTTCAAGAGCAGAGATCATTTCCAAATCTCTGGATAATTACGGATATATTCTGCTTGCCGATACGATGGAAGATGTGATCGACGTGGCAAATGAGATCGCATCCGAGCATTTGGAAATCCAGACAAAAAATCCATTTGAAGTGATGACCAAGATCCGCAATGCAGGAGCTATCTTTATCGGAGAATATGCAAGCGAGCCACTGGGCGATTATTTCGCCGGACCAAACCATATCCTTCCGACCAACGGAACCGCTAAATTCTTTTCCCCGCTTTCTGTAGACGATTTCATTAAGAAATCCAGTATCATCTCTTATTCAAGAGAAGCACTGCAGAAGGTACATAAGGATATCGAAAGCTTTGCAAAAGCGGAACAGCTGACTGCGCATGCCAATTCGATCCATGTACGTTTTGAAGAGGAGGACTAAAAGATGGAGAGCAGAGTTGCATCCTGCAGTCGTGTGACAAAAGAGACACAGATCGAGATGACACTGAATCTGGACGGAACAGGAAAGACTGACATTTCTACTGGCATCGGTTTCTTTGACCATATGCTTTCCGGTTTTGCAAGACATGGACTTTTTGATCTGACTGTCAAAGTTACCGGAGATCTGGAGGTAGACAGCCACCACACGATCGAGGATACCGGAATCGTGCTGGGGCAGACCATTGCAAAAGCACTGGGAGATAAAAAAGGAATCAAGCGGTATGGACATTTTATGCTTCCGATGGATGAGGTGCTGGTGCTTTCGGCAATCGACCTTTCCGGAAGACCATATCTGAATTTTGGCGCCACATTTACCTGTGACAAATTAGGAGAACTGGACACGGAGATGGTAAAAGAATTTTTCTATGCTGTTTCCTACAGCGGTGCAATGAACCTGCACCTGAAAGTCCTGGATGGCGGCAACAACCATCATATGGCAGAGGCGTTATTTAAAGCATTTGGAAAAGCGCTTGATATGGCTGTATCCGAAGAACCACGGATGAAAGAAGTGTGGTCTACAAAAGGCAGTCTGTAAAAAGATAAAAGGAGTTTCTCGTATGAGTTATAAAAGATTGATTCCCTGCATTTTTATCCTTGGAGGGAAGGCGGTAAAATGGTTTGATGACCCGACAGTTGTATCTGAAGATGTGATCGCGCTGGCAAAAGAGTACAGCGATAACGGGGCGGATGAACTTCTGGTATTTGACCTGTCAAATACGGACCAGGATCATGATGAGTCCATTGAACTGATGAAAAAGATCAACCGCGTGATTCGGATTCCGATGGTTGCCGGAGGAAATGTAAAGCGGCAGGAGGATGTCAAGAAAATCCTCTACACCGGTGCAAAGCGTGCCATGCTGAATTTTTCAAAGCCGGATTCACAGAAACTGATCGAAGAGGTGGCAAAGCGGTTTGGAAAAGAGAAGATCGCGGTGTCACTGAATGACTTTGATGCATTATTTAAGCAGCAGCATCTGATCCAGACTTACAGTAGCCAGATTGTATTTATGCACCGTCTGGATCTGAATTCCGTTGTAAATATTACGGATATTCCGTGTGTGGTTGTGACCGATACACTGGAAAAGGAAGAGCTTTTTAAGATCCTGGAATGCCCGGGTGTGAAAGGACTTTCTGGAATGTATGTGAGTCAGAGAGAAATCAATTGTGCTGATTTCAAAGAAGAGTGCAGCCAGAAAGGAATTCGTATGACATCCTTTGAGAGTCTGATGGATTTTTCCGAATTTAAATTAAATTCCGATGGATTACTTCCGGTTGTCACACAGCATTATAAGACGTCCGAAGTGCTGATGGTGGCATACATGAATCAGGAGGCATTTGAAAAAACAGTGAAAACCGGACGGATGACCTATTTCAGCCGGAGCAGACAGAGTCTCTGGACAAAAGGCGAGACATCCGGACATTTTCAGTATGTCAAATCCCTGACCATCGACTGTGACAAAGATACCCTGCTTGCAAAAGTCGATCAGGTAGGAGCGGCATGTCATACCGGCAATCCGACCTGCTTCTTCCAGCCAATCGTAGGGGATCAGTATGAAGAAATCAATACGCAGCAGGTATTTGAGAGCGTGTATCATACGATCATGGATCGCAAAGAGCATCCAAAGGAAGGATCTTACACGAACTATCTGTTTGAAAAAGGTATTGATAAAATTCTGAAGAAGGTTGGAGAAGAGGCTGCCGAGATCATCATTGCAGCGAAGAATCCGAACCCGGAAGAACTCAAATATGAGATGTGCGACTTCCTGTATCATATGATGGTGTTGATGGCAGAACGCGGGATCACCTGGGATGACATCATGGAAGAGATGGCAAAACGGTAAAAATAGCATATTTGAAAAAAAGAGGGACATATACTGAGGTAAAGGTATATGTCCTTTTTGTTTGCCTGAAATTGGGAAAGAACTTTCTGGTAAATGGAAAGAACTACCTGCCAAAGATGTGCACTCGCGCAAAGAAGAATGTTGCAAGTAACTGCGTTCGGTGTAGAATGCACCGAGGCACATTCAGTTTAATTGGATGCTTTAGCAGAAGGGAGAGATTAGAATGAACGAATCACAGGAACGCCGCGAGGAGTTACTTAGGATGTCACGTCAAAAATGGAGAAAGGGCAGTATCCCGGCGGTGCATCCAAGGTATCAGCATGTATACAGGGGATTATATGGAGAACATTCTTCAGAAGAAAATGGCGGAAGCAGTTTCTTTGCGCGGATGTTTATCAGTTTCCTTATCTTTGGGATGTTTGTGGCGGCAGATTATACAGGAGAGAAAATCTGGAAATATACGCCCTCACAGATCGTGTCACAGATTGAGTACCAACCGGATATTATGGGTGGAAACTGGTAAGAGAAGATAGGAAAGCAGTTCTATGGCGGAGACGGACTTGTAGAAAAAGGTGTAGAAAATACAATCCGCAATATCGGAGAGCTTGCAAAGAAGGGAATGCGTGAAACGGATAAGACGATCATCCAGATCATAACAAGGTAAATTATTGACAAAGTAATATGAACTGGAATCATAAATGTAGAAATTGTGTATTTTTACTAAAAAAACACCACATATGGTTTAATTTATGCTATAATTAAAAATAATCAAATAAAAGATGAATGAAACCCCTAAATTTAATGTTTCATACATTTTATTAATGCAATTGTTAATGCAAAGAAGAATTTTTCGAAAACTTCAAAAATTAACATACAACTTATAGTCTATTTACGAGAGGAGGATCAATTATTGAAGTTTAGAAACAAATTTGTATCAAAAAGAATCGGGACAAAGACACTGGCAAGTCTTCTGGCATTTGGAATGGCTCTTGGTTCGCCAATGGCGGTATTTGCCGATGATGGAGAAACGGCCGTTGTAGCAGAGAATACAGTGCAGGCAAAAAAGACAGATGGATCGGAAGTATTTGTGAGTGTATCTGATTATGTACGGGGAATGATGGAAAGAGGAGCAGTCAGGCTGAATGATGAAACCGGCTATCTGGAAGATACCTCGACTGGTCAGAAAGTGGATCCGGAGACAGGAGAACGCCTGACAGAGACACCGGATGTTCCGGAGACACCAGCCATACCGGACACTCCGGAAACTCCAGAGACACCGGAAAAACCAGGCACTCCGGAAAAACCAGAAACTCCGGAAAAACCAGGCACTCCGGAAAATCCGGATAGCCCGGATTCCGGCAAATCCGATTCCAAAGATCCGATTCAGAAACCGAATACTGATAAGGCAGATTCTTCCGAAGACCGGAAAGATACAAAGACCGACCCAATTCCGGGAAGTGAGATCGACCATACACAGGAGATCAGCAAAGCAGAAGAAGCAGCCGGTCAGAACGAATCAAAAACTGCAGTCAGTAATTCTGAACTGATCAACCGTCAGCAGATTGTGAAGCAGCCAGAGATGGTAGAGGATTTCCGTTTCTGGACTGTGGCAAGAAAATATGCATTTGCCAGAACAGCGATCAATGTACGGGAGGAAATTCCGGAAGCTGCAGATGGCAGGGCAGATACTTCCGAGGAAGCCAAAGAAGCAGAGCTTGAAGCGGCAAAAAAAGATGCAAAAGAGCTGAGAGCCGGATTTGATATAGAGAATCAAAAATACAACACGAAAAAAGTGAAACGTACAAAAACGGCAAAAGGTGTAAAAAAATCTACACAGATCAAACTGACCGGACTCAACATTTTTTCATCAGCGAAATTAAAAACAGAGGCGCCGAATCAGACCAATCTGAAAGCTGGAAAAAGAGCTGAAGCAGCAAGACAGGCTGAGAAGGATCTGCAGAAGCAGAAAGAAGAACAGGCGGCAAAAGTGACTGCTGACCTGGCAGCACAGCAGATGGAAGAAAAGGTCCGCTCGGTCGGAACGATTTCGCAGGACGGGCTTCTTTATATTTTGAAAGAAGAAGACAATGGCTGGTTGTATGTGGAATCCGGTAATGTCAGGGGATTTGTAAAGGCGTCTGAAATTTATATGGAAGATGCGGCACAGGAACTTCTGGATGTCTATCAGACACAGGCCAGGTTAAAAGCTTCCAAAGAAAACAAAGACTACACCGGAATCGAGGGAACCGCAAAGACGGCACAGGCACTGGTAGAGGCTAAAGATAATCAGGCATATACCTATCTCCGTGCGACGGTGGACCAAACGGTTGCAGATAAAGAACCGGCACTGGTAAGCGATCAGCTAGATACCGATAAAAAAGGAATCTTGAATATTCAAGAAGAGAAGAATGCGGATTCCAGAGTTGTCGGAACAATGACAGCAGGAGAGCTCTGCTACATTCTCGCAGATGAGGATTCAGACTGGGTTTATGTAGAATCCGGAGATGTCAGAGGCTTTGCGGAAAAGAAGTATTTGAAATCAGACGCTGAAACCAAAGCACAGGTGACAGAAAGAGGAGCTGATGCCTATTCAATGGCAGAGGAAAACATGGATCCGGAAGATAATAAAGCTCTTTACTATACGCTGACTTCTACAAAAGAAGGAACGCCGAGTGGTGAAATCCGCCAGTCAATGATTGAATATGCATCCCAGTTTGTCGGTAATCCTTATGTGTGGGGCGGAACCAGTCTGACAAACGGAGCAGACTGTTCCGGATTTGTACAGCAGATTTACAAGGCTTACGGATATGATCTTCCACGTGTTGCCGAGGATCAGAGCCAGTATGGAACCAAGATTCCAGTAGAAGACGCACAGCCTGGAGACCTGATCTTCTATGCAAAGAACGGTTATGTATATCATGTTGTGATGTATGCCGGAGATGGAAAGACGATCGAAGCTGCAAATGAAGATGTTGGAATTATTTACGGAACTGTTTACGACAAAGATGCAGTATGGGCGACCCGGATTCTGGACGATAATTATACCGTCGCAGGTGGAGGAATCGGCGAGGTCAATGCAACGCAGGAGATGTACGGAACGGATCTTGGCAATTTTACGATTACATATTACTGTGCATGTGAAATCTGCTGTAACAAAGCAGACGGGATCACAGCAACCGGAACTCCGGTCATTGAGGGACAGACCATTGCGGTGGATCCGAGTGTAATCCCTTACGGAACAAAAGTCATCATCGGCGGACATGTATTTACTGCTGAAGACTGTGGTGGTGCGATCAAGAAAAACCACATTGATGTCTATGTAAACAGCCATGAAGAAGCACTTGCTCTCGGCGTGACGAATGCAGAAGTATATCTGGTTAAATAAAAATTAAGCGAAGGATAATTTGTTCTTCCGGAGTTTATCTAAAGCCATAAAAACAGGGAAATGTCCTGACGTAAAATATGTCAGGACATTTTCTTTTTTTCATTTTACCAAAATATTTTCCGAAAGAAATTACTCTCTGAGTTTGAAAAATTTTATCAGAAATATTTTTAATGAAATATGGACGGTTTTGTCAAAGAGTAGTAAAATAAAAATGTCGCGTTTCGACTAAAAGGACTGCATTTTACAGAATTTGTAAGAAGGAGCAACAGATTTTGAAATATAGAAATATACAGGTAGCAAAAATGACAGGAGTAAAAATTCTAGCAGGATTACTTGTTTTCGGACTTACTTTCAGCGCTCCGGCAACAGCTTGGGCAGCAGAGAGCGGTCTTACAGAGGTTACTTCTAATGGATCAGAAAATGGAGAAAAATTACAGGCAAAATCCATTGATGGGCGTGATACACTTACAGAAGTATCAGATCTTGTCCTGGAGACGATTCATAATGAAGAAATCAGATACAATGAAGAGACTGGATATCTGGAAGATACCGGTCTGCGTGATGCAGCGAAAACAGGATGGAAGGTTGATCCGATAACAGGAGATGAAGTAGAAGTAATCCCGGCTAATCCAGATGTGCCGGTTACGCCGGAGCAACCGACAGATCCGGTCAATCCGGATACACCACAGCAGCCTTCAGATGGCAATGTGAACAATGAACAGCAGCCTTCGGAAGACCAGACAGAAGACTCAGAAGAAAACAAAGCGCAGGAGCAGGAAAAAAATGCGCAGGATAGTGAACACAAGATGACCAATGAAGAACTGGTCAAGAGACAGCAGATCGTCAGTCTTCCGGAATACGAAGAAGATTTCCGTTTCTGGACAGTTGCGAGAAAATATGCATTTGCAAAGACAAAGATCAGCATACGTGAGGCAATTCCGGAGGATATCAGTGGAGCCGTTGATACTGATCGGACAGAAAGTGATATTCAGGAAGCAACAGCTGATGCTAAAAAACTGTTTCATAAGGAAACTTCTGTAAAGGCGAAGAAATCAAAGACGAAATCTTCTGCGAAAAAGACGAAAACAGCAAAGAAAGTACAGCTTAATACATTTTCTGCCGAGACATTAAAAAACACAGCAGACACTTCGGGAAAGAAGTCATCCTTAAACTCGGATACTGCTACAGCATTGCAGGATGATACTTTAAATGCATCCCCAGCATCCCGGCAGTTGACCGAAAAGGTGCGTTCTGTCGGAGAAATTTCACAGGATGGACTTCTCTACATTCTGAAAGAAGAAAAGAATGGATGGCTGTATGTAGAATCCGGAAAGGTCAGAGGATTTGTAAAAGAATCCGAGCTTTATACCGGAGATGCCGCACAGGTACTGCTGAGTGGATACCAGAAGCAGGCAAAAAAAGCTGCAAAAAAAGCCAAGATTGCATACACTGGAATCGAAGGAACAGCATCCCTTGCAAAAGAAACGGTTCCGGCAAATGAAAATCAGGCATTTACCCATGTACGTGCAACCGTAAATCAGACACTGGCTATGAAAAAATATGCACTGGCAGATGCATCAAAGTCGGATGGAACTGTAGCAATCCAGGAAGAGGCAAATGGACAGTCACGTGTGATCGGAACCATGTCCCAGGGTAATCTGTGTTATATCCTTGCGGATGCAGAGAAAGACTGGATCTATGTGGAGTCCGGGGATGTCCGAGGGTTTGTCTCTAAAGAGGCTGTTCAGACTGGGGATGAAGTAAAAGCGCAGGTAGAAGCAGCAGGCGAAGGTGCTTACCAGACAGCTACAGAACTGATCGCACCGGAAGATAACCGGGCACTTTATTATAGCTATGCTTCTGTAAAGCCGGGAACACCGGGGAATGCGATCCGCCAGGCAATGCTGGATTTTGCCGCACAGTTCATTGGCAATCCTTATGTATGGGGCGGTACAAGCCTGACAGAAGGGGCGGACTGCTCCGGATTTGTACAGCAGATTTATAAGACTTTTGGCTATAATCTGCCAAGAGTAGCCGAAGATCAGAGCCAGTATGGAACCAAGATTCCGGTTGAAGACGCACAGCCGGGGGATTTGATTTTCTATGCAAAAGATGGTTATGTCCATCATGTTGTGATGTATGCAGGAGACGGAAAGACCATCGAAGCTGCAAATGAAGACCAGGGAATCATTTCCGGAACGGTATATATTCCGGAAGCTGTCTGGGCAACCAGAATCCTGGAAGAAAATTATAATCTGGAAGGCACGGATGTGAACGAACAGAACGCTACAGCCGAACAGTATGGAGACAGTATTGGAGAGTATACCATTGATTATTATTGTTCCTGCGAGACTTGCCGTGCGAAGGCAAGCAAAGTCAAAGCAACCGGAACTCCGGTTGTTGAAGGGCAGACCATTGCGGTTGACCCGGATGAGATTCCGTATGGAACAAAGGTGATCATTGACGGACATGTATTTACTGCTGAAGATTACGATACTTCCGGCAAAGAAAAACATATCAGTATCTATGTCAATGAGCATGAGACTGCACAGAAGCTGAATGAGAAGAAGGCAGAAGTACATCTGGTGAAATAAAGACAATCAAAAAAAGAAATATTAAACAAGAAAAACTTCGGATCACTGGCGAAAATCCAGAATATCCGAAGTTTTTTGCATGTCTACACTATTTAGACAAGTCATTCTCCAGGCTAATGTTTGATCTTTTTCAGTTTTTCATTGTCTGCCTGACATTCGGTCGGGGAAATATGATACATTTTCTTAAAAGCACGAAAAAATGAAGAATAGTCTCCAAAACCGGACTGGACAGCAACCGTTTTAAGCGGAACATCCTGCCGGATCAGCGAGACCGCAAGTGCCAGCCGTTTCTTTAAAATATACTGATGACAGGTTGTATTCAGTTGTTTCTGAAAAAATTTGTTCAGACTGCTCTTGCTCATGTGGAAAGTACGCGCCAGATCCTCCACGCCGATTTCTTTCAGAAAATGCTGATCCAGATAGCGGACGATCTGATTGGTCTGATCGGATTCGATCTCAATAAATTCGTTGGAATATTTCAGGGCATAGTTAATGACTTTTACCAGAAGACAGGTGGATGCACCACAGGCATAGGTTTCAGAAAGCTCCCCATAAGAAGCATATTCCCGGTAAAAGGTTTCAAATTCTTCCTCAAAATTACACAGCTTATTGGTAGTATGAAGAAGATGAGGTGTGTCAATATTGAAAACAGATTCCTTAAGGGCCGGAAGCTGGCTTTTCAGATTGGAAATATATGATTTTTCCAGCCATACAGTGATAAAATCATAATAGTTTGCAACGAGATCACTGGAAGTAAAGTAGTGTGGAATATCCGGTGGAATAACCAGAATATCGCCATTTGTAATAAAATGCCGTTTCTGGCCGATGCGGAACAGAAAATCTCCGCTTTTACAAAAGCTGATCTCATAAAATCCGCTTTTGATCATGGAAAGATCTTCCATCAGATATCCTTTGTGGTGCGTGCATTTTACATGGCGCAGCTGGCATTTGCCGGACAGCTGCATTTCAGGGCTTTGCTCATATAATTTTTTCATTTATAAACCTTTCATGTTGAATAAAATTTAACAAATCTTTTGTAATCATTATACAATACACATTGCAAAAAAGGTAAAAGAAATTGTAAAAAAATTATATTTTTTACTATAGATAAAAGCAATAAATTGTTAAAAGATACAAAAATAACGGGAAATCAGCGTTTTCTGGAATTATTGATAAACGATAGCAATAAGTGCAAAAATTGATAGAAAAAAGCAATTTGCAAAGAAAAAAACATTTTGGTAGTATTTTTGAAGAGTTGTTAACGAGGGGATACACAGACAGAACAACTTAAGGAAAATACCATGGAGGAAAAAGGAAAATGAAAAGAAGAGCACTCGCATTATTGTGTGCAGGAATTTTAGCAGTCGGTATGCTTGCCGGATGTGGTGGAAGTTCCGACAAGAAAGACAGCAGCGCAAAGACAGAAGACACGAAGAAAGAGGCAAAAAGTGATGGGACTTTTACAGTTGCATTGAATTATATGCCAACATCTCTGGAGCCAAGTACAGCCAGTGATGACCAGACCTCTCTGGTTCGTCCGATCTTTGAACCATTATTTGTAGAAACAAAGGATGGAATCGAATATTATCTGGCAGATAAGCTTGATATTTCAGAAGATGCCAAAACATACACCATTCATCTGAATGAGAAAGCAAACTGGAGCGATGGCGAACCGGTTACTGTAGATGATATCTTATTTACAATGAATTATGCCGGAAGAAATTCTGGTGGAAAATCTTCTTATAATACAATCAATAAACAGGAAGTTGTATTTAACAAAAAAGATGATAAGACACTGGAAATTGTCCTTCCTGAACCATATGCAACTTATACAGCAGCAATTGGCAGAATGATGATTTATCCGTCACACGCATTTGACAATGATTATACAAAAGTAGAAGGAAGCGGATACTTTAATTCCACAGATGTGGCTACTTCCGGAGCTTACACGGTAGCAGAGATCAATGATGACAGTATCGTATATACTGCACGTGATGATTATTACAGAGAAACACCGAGCGTTAAGAAAGTTGTTATGAAGACGATCGGTTCCGGAAGCACCAAACAGGTTGCATTTGAAAACGGAGAAATCTCTTACATGAGAATTACAACTCCGGAAGAACTGAAAAAATATGAAGGTGACGATAATTACAATATCAGCTCCTTCTCAGAAGCAAGACTGAATTACCTGCAGATCAATCCTTACGGACCTGCAAAAGACAAACTTACAGAAGATGCAAGAAAAGCGATCTTCCTTGCAATCAATGCAGATGAGATCATCGATACCGCATACGGAAGTGACGAACTTGCAACGGTTGCAAACAGTCTTCTGACACCAGATCAGTCTCTTTACAACAAAGACTGCAAAGGTTACGAGCAGGATCTTGAAGAAGCAAAGAAACTTGCCAAATCTTCAGGAATCGAAGGAACAACTCTGAAATATGTTTACAATGCAGACCGTCCGAACATGGAAGAAGTTGCAACAGTTCTTCAGCAGCAGCTCGCAGAAATCGGCGTAACGCTTGATGTAGAAGGTCTGGATTCCAACGCATTCTTCCAGAGATTCTTCGCAATTATGTTCCAGTCAGGGGAAGAAGATCAGTGGGATCTTGGTACAAATGGATGGGATTCTGAGCGTGGAAGCAGTCTTGGACAGGCTTACAGCTACATCAACAGCAGCTCCAAAGCATGGGGATTCAGTGATGAAGCCGGACAGCTTGCAGCAAAGGTAAACGCAGCAGCAGACAAAGACGAAGCAAAGCAGCTTGCAAATGATCTGCAGGATCTGACTTTATCAGAATACTGGGAATACCCACTTACTTACACCAATTATGTGATGGTATCTCAGAAAAATGTAACAGGTCTGGATGCAGTACCGGTTGTTCCGGAATTCGTTGATTACCTGAAGATCAAAGTAGACTAATTATATCGTATTTTAGCAGACGAAGAGGGGCTGAAGCACAAGATGACCTTTGTGCCGGTCCCTCTTTTAAAGGAGAAAAGAAATATGGCAAAATATTTCGTAAAGAAAGGGATTCAGCTGATTATTGTCACGATTTTGATTTCTTTTTTCTCATTTGCTGTGATCTATGCAGCACCGGGAGATATTTCCGGTATGTATTTGAATGAACAGATGTCAGATGAGGAAAAAGAAGCAATCAGAGAGAATCTCGGACTTAACAAAAGTATGCCGGAGCAGTATTGGGGATGGGCAAAAGAAGTGCTGAAAGGAGATTTCGGAATTTCTCTTGCAAACCATACTTCCGTATCTGAGCAGATCATCAAGCGTCTTCCGGCAACCCTGCAGCTGATGGGAGCCGCATTGGTTCTTTCTGTGCTTCTGGCAATCCCACTCGGACTCTGGTCGGGATACCGCAAGAATACCTGGATTGATAATATCATCAGTGGACTTTCCTATATTGGTATGTCGATTCCGTCTTTCTGGCTTGGAATGGTGCTGATTATTGTGTTTGCAGCAAAGCTTCATATTCTTCCGTCATCGGGGATGCATTCGGTGGGAAATGAATCGTTCCTGGATACGGTGAAGCATATGATCATGCCATGTATCACCCTGAGCCTTTCCAACCTGGCAGTCTTTATCCGCTATATCCGTTCTAATACGATCGGACAGCTTGGAGAAGAATACGTTCTTGCAGCAAAAGCAAAAGGAACGACAGGTGGAAAACTTTTAAAAAGACATATTTTGAAAAATACACTGCTTCCGATCATCACATTGCTTGGAATGAATCTGGCATCCATAGTCTGTGGATCGTTTATCATTGAAAGTGTTTTTGGATGGCCGGGAATAGGTACCCTTGCAATGACTGCGATCGGTGTCCGTGATTATCCGGTGATTATGGCATACGTCATGTTGTCCGGAATTATTCTGGTTGTCGGTAACTTTATTGCAGATATTCTGTATGCATTTGCAGATCCGAGAATCAAGAGGGAGGATATGGCAAATGACTGATACTAGATTTAAACGAATTGAAAAAAAGAAAACCCAGGAGTTGATTTCATATGATCACAGTGTGTGGAAAGATATCAAAAAAGAGCTTTTTTCCAATAAGATTGCACTGGTGAGTATCATCATTCTCCTGATCATTATCATAGCTTCCATTCTGGCACCGCTTAGTCCATATGATCCGAATAAGATCAATGTTGCTGAAAAACTGCAGGGAATCTCTGCAAAGCATATTTTCGGGACAGATGAATACGGAAGAGACTATTTTACCAGAGCACTTTACGGAGGACGTATTTCTCTTACGGTTGGTTTTTGTTCGATGATCATGACTGTAATCCTCGGAACGGCAATCGGTATTACTTCTGGATATTTTGGTGGAAAAGTGGATATGTTCCTGATGCGCTTCACCGATATTTTCCTGGCACTTCCGAGTATGCTTCTGATGGTTGTACTGAATACGATCTTGCGTCCGGGCCTGTTTACTCTGATCGCGGTACTCAGTCTTTTTTCCTGGGCACAGGTGGCGAGAATTACAAGGGCGGAAACCATGTCTGTCAAAGAAAGAGATTATGTGACCGCCGCAAGGAATCTGGGAGCCGGAAGTTTCCGGATTGCAGTGGAACATATTGTACCGAATATTATGGGACCGGTCATCGTAGCGGCAAGCCTTGGAATTGCCAATGCGATTCTGATGGAGTCGTCCTTAAGTTTCCTTGGACTTGGAGTACAGATTCCAAGAGCTTCCTGGGGAAGTATGCTGCAGAGTGCGCAGGGACATATTCTGGATGCACCGAGACTTGCGGTATTTCCGGGAGTTCTGATTCTGTGTACAGTACTGAGTTTCAATTTACTTGGTGATGTCCTTAGAACCGCACTGGAACCAAAGATTGTAAAGTAAGCCTGGAGGATAGAAGATGGAAAAATTATTGGAAGTAGAGAATTTATCTGTATCCTATTTTACATATGCAGGCGAAGTACAGTCTGTAAGAGGAATTTCATTTGATGTAAAAAAAGGAAAGACAACTGCATTGGTAGGTGAATCAGGATGTGGAAAATCCGTAACTGCCAAATCCCTGATGGGACTGATCGAGAAACCGGGAAAGGTAAAGCCGGAAAGTAAGATCATTTACCAGGGAAAAGAGCTTACCGGGTATACGGAAAAAGAGTGGAATACCTTCCGTGGAAAAGAATGCTCGATGGTTTTCCAGGATGCACTGGTATCCTTAAATCCGACGATGAAGGTTGGAAAGCAGATTGCAGAAAATCTGAAGAATCACGAGAGTAGTCTTTCGAAGGAAGAAATTTATCAGAAATCGTTGGAAATGCTGAAGCAGACCGGGGTTCCGGATCCGGAAGGGTGTATGAACAAATATCCCCATGAGTTATCCGGTGGAATGCGTCAGAGAGTGATGATTGCCTGCGCTATGGTGACACATCCGCAGCTTTTGATCGCAGACGAGCCGACAACAGCACTGGATGTGACAATACAGGCACAGATCATTGCGCTGATGGAAGAGTTGCAGGAAAAGCTTGGTATGTCCATCATTATTATCACACATGATCTTGGAGTGGTTGCAGATATGGCTGATGAGATCATCGTCATGTATGCCGGAGAAATCGTGGAAAGAGGAACGGCAAGGGATATCTTTTATCACCAGCAGCACCCGTATACATGGGCACTTCTCCAGTCCGTTCCGCGGATCGATGATGAAGACAAAACAATTTTAAATACCATTGAGGGAAATATACCGGATATGATCTACCCGCCAAAAGGCTGCAGTTTTTGCACGCGCTGTCCATATGCAATGAAAATCTGTGAAGAAGAAAAACCGAAAGTTACGCACATTACGGATGAGCACAGCGTTGCGTGCTGGCTGATGGATCCACGTGCTGACAGAAGCGGTGTTCCGTTCGGGAGGACAGACGCATGATAGAAAAAGAAGTTGTATTAGAAGTAAAAAATCTGAAAAAATATTTTCCGGCAAGTCATAAACGTGTTTTAAAGGCAGTTGATGACGTGTCTTTTACGATTCATAAAGGAGAAACTTTCGGAATCGTAGGAGAATCAGGATGTGGAAAGACGACTTGCGGGAAAACCTGTACCGGAATCCTTACGAAGACAGACGGACAGGTGTTGTATCAGGGAAAAGATGTGCATCAGATGAGTAAAGCAGAGAGAAATGCATTTACACAGAAGGTGCAGACCATTTTCCAGGATCCGTATGCTTCGCTGGATCCACACCAGAAAGTGTATCAGATCGTAAGTGAAGGGATGCGGATCCATCATCTGACAAAAAGTAAAGAAGAAGAGCAGAAACGGGTGATGGAACTTCTAGAGATGGTTGGCTTAAATGCCGAGCATGCTACCAGAAATGTCCATGAATTTTCCGGTGGACAGCGCCAGAGAATCGGAATTGCAAGGGCACTTGCAGTTAACCCGGAATTTCTGTTCTGTGATGAACCGATTTCAGCACTTGACGTATCTATCCAGGCGCAGATCATGAACCTCCTGATGACCTTGCAGAAAGAACGGCATCTGACGATGCTGTTTATCGCCCATGACCTTGCCATGGTAAAGCATATTTCCGATAATATCGGAGTGATGTATCTTGGAAAGCTGGTGGAAATTTCACCGGCTGCGGAATTATATGAAAAGCCGTATCATCCGTACACGCAGGCACTTCTGGAGTCAATTCCGATCGCCGATCCGGATCTGGCAAAAAGCCGGGGACGTCATTTTCTCACCGGAGATGTGCCAAGCCCGATCGATCCACCAAAAGGCTGCCGTTTCTGCGGAAGATGTAGCAAATGCATGGATATCTGCCTGGAAGTCCGTCCGGAATTAAAAGAAGTATCCAAAGGTCACCAGGTGGCATGTCACCTGTATGATGACTAAAAGAAAAAAATGTATGTAACAGAGGAGAAAGAAAAATGAAGTACGATTTTACAAGTATTATTGACCGTAAAGGAAAAGATGCCCTTGCAGTGGATATCCTTCCAAATATGCTTGGGCCGGGGAAAAAAGTAGAAGTAAGAGAAGGGCTGGATTACATTCCGATGTGGGTTGCCGATATGAATTTTCCGGCACTCCCGAAGATCACCGAAGCGATCATTGAAAGAGCGAAACATCCGACCTATGGATATTTTATTACCAGAGATGAGTATTACAACAGCATCATCAAGTGGCATGAAGAACAGAATCATGTGACCGGACTGAAAAAAGAACATATCGGTTATGAGAATGGAGTTTTAGGCGGCGTGGCAAGTGCACTTCACGCGGTCTGCTCACAGGGTGACAATGTCCTTGTCCATGCACCGACTTACATAGGATTTACCGGCACACTGAATAATAATGGCTACCATATCATCCACAGTCCGCTGAAAAAGGATGAAGAAGGCATCTGGCGGATGGACTTTGAGGATATGGAAGAGAAGATTGTGAAAAACAAGATCCATGCAGCCATTTTCTGTTCACCGCATAATCCGACCGGTCGTGTATGGGAGCGCTGGGAAATCGAGAAAGCAATGGAAATCTATAAAAAATACGATGTGACCGTCATTTCCGATGAAATCTGGTCCGATATTATTTTATATGGAAACGAGCATATTCCAACCCAGTCTGTATCTGAAGATGCAAGAAACAGAACGATTGCTTTATACGCACCGTCAAAGACCTTCAACCTTGCCGGACTGATCGGAAGCTATCATATTATATACAACAAACGCCTGAAAGACAGAGTTTTAAAAGAGTCCTCCCTCTGCCATTACAATTCGATGAATGTGCTGTCCATGCATGCACTGATGGGTGCGTATACACCGGAAGGACAGGAATGGGTAGGCGAGCTTCGAGAAGTGATCGGGGAAAATGTCGCTTATGCATGTGATTATATCGACAAACATTTTGAAGGTGTTTCCGTAACCAGACCGCAGGGAACCTATATGCTGTTTGTTAACTGTGAAGAATGGTGCAAGGCACATGATAAGAGCCTGGAAGACGTTCTGAAGATGGGATATGAAGCAGGTGTGTTCTGGCAGAACGGAAAGCCATTCCATGGTGAATGGTATATTCGTATGAACCTAGCACTGCCGACATCCAGAGTGAAAGAAGCATTTGACCGTCTGGATAAATATGTATTCAATGCTTAAAATGCATACAATAAAGGAGGAAAATAAAAATGGAATTAGTAAAAGAGCTGCCGGAGATTTTTGAAGAATTTGCAGAGCAGAGACAGAGATCTTTCCTGGTAATGAAAGAAGTAAAGGACAAAGGAATTCCGGTTGTAGGTGCGTACTGTACCTACTTCCCACAGGAAATCGCAATGGCTATGGGAGCAGTTACCGTAGGACTTTGCTCTACATCCGATGAAACGATCCCGATCGCAGAAAAGGATCTGCCGAAGAATCTGTGCCCGATGGTAAAGGCAAGTTACGGTTTTGCCGTATCTGACAAATGTCCATTCTTCTATTTCTCAGACGTGGTAGTCGGAGAGACAACCTGTGATGGAAAGAAAAAGATGTACGAACTGATGAAAGAATTCAAAAATGTCTATATCATGGAACTTCCAAACTCACAGAGAGAAGATTCCCTGGAGCTGTGGACAAAAGAGATCATCCGTTTCAAAGAATATCTGGAAAAGACATTTAATGTAGAGATCACAGAAGAAAAAGTGCGCCATGCTGTTCATGTATCCAACCAGGGACGTATTGCACTGAAGAAATTCTACGAAGTTATGAAAAATGATCCGGCTCCGATGAACGGTTCCCAGCTGTTCGGTGTTCTCTATGGAAGCCAGTTCAAATTCGACAAAGAAAAGATGCCGGCAGAAATTGATGCTCTTCGTGAAAAGCTGATGAAAGAATACGAAGAAGGGGAAAAAACAGAGAGAAAGAAACGTATCCTTTTAACCGGATGCCCAAGCAGCGGTGCACCGATGAAAGTTGTAAAAGCCATTGAAGAACACGGTGGAAATGTTGTAGTCTATGAAAACTGTGGAGGTGCAAAATCTGTTGACCGTCTCATCGATGAAGATGCAGAGGATATCTACAAGGCAATTGCAGAGAGATATCTTGCAATCGGATGTTCCGTTATGACACCAGATAACAACCGTATTGAACTGATGGGAAGACTCCTTGAAGAATATAATATCGAGGGTGTAGTAGAAATGACACTTCAGGCATGTCACACTTACAATATTGAGGCAAAGAGCATTGAGAAATTTGTAAAATCTAAAGGACTTCCGTATATCCATGTAGAGACCGATTATTCTCAGGCAGATATCGGACAGCTGGATACACGAATTGCTGCATTTTTAGAGATGATCTAGGATTCAGAATGTATCAAATTTAAAAGAATGTGTCCCAGTATTCTGAAAAGTGGATGGGATTCTAACAGATTTATGTTATAATAGGAATTAACAGGCAGGGAACAGGCATCAGTCTGTTCCCTGTGTATATTTACAGGTATATGGAGAATATACCGGAATTTTTTCAGAGAGCAGCTAAGACTGAGGCGAAGCCTTTGAAAAAATTTTACCAGATTGAATAAAATAAAAGAGGTACTGAATATGACAATCGAAGAACGCGCAGCAAAAGCTGCAGATTTAAAAGCTGCCGGAGCATGCAACTGTTCCCAGGCAGTGGTAAAAGTATTTGAAGATAAGCTTTCATTGGACGATGAGACACTGATGAAATTAACCGCAGGCTATGCAGCTGGAATGGGATGTCTGGAAGCAACCTGCGGGGCACTCATTGGAGCTGTGATGACCGCCGGAGTCCTGACAGACGGAGCCGGAACGCCTCGTTATTCCAAAGAAATTCTTGCAAAGTTTCAGCAAAAATGCGGAGCAACGATCTGCAGGGAGTTGAAGGGCGTCGGCACAGGAAAGGTACTCTGTGAATGTCCGGAATGCGTAAGAAATGCGGTGCTTGCACTAGGAGAAGTAATGGGGATTGAATAAAAGGATAGGGATTTCTCCGCCAAATTCAAATCAGAATTAGTGATTGAACTGCTCAAAGGAGAAAAAGACTTAAATACAATCGCAACCGAAAACAATATTCAGCCGAATCTTCTCCGAAACTGGAAGAAGGAGTTCCTCGATAGAGCATCCGTAGTTTTTGATGACACACGAGAGGATAATCTGAAAGAAAAACTCGCTTTAGAGCGCAAGGAAAAAGCTGAATATGCGAAAAAAGTTGGTCTGCTCACCAAGAGGTGGTTTATTATTTTGCGACAGAAAAAGAGAATCAAAAAATATCAGAAAGGGCGTGTGAGAGAGTTTTTTCATGCGTCCTTCTCTACAAATATAAATGGCGATTGTAAAGTTCACCTGTTTTATCGTTGTTTTTCATTTGTTTTATTACATGTGTTGTTATTAATTCACAATAGTTATACAAAAGTAATCGCGCATATATTTCTTGTTTAATAAAATCTGGTTTTCGTGCATGGAAACTTGTTAATC
>ENA-OOZX01000658-OOZX01000658.1-human-gut-metagenome-genome-assembly--contig:-NODE-658-length-28139-cov-6.282866_pt1 | contig 28139 bp, 18 predicted proteins | sample MGYA00241048_ERZ501412 | MGnify/ENA primary metagenome ERZ501412 (study PRJEB25962, sample SAMEA2042518) | human gut metagenome | biome: human gut; feature: human-associated habitat; material: faeces... | reverse complement strand
TCACCCCGAACTGCGTGGTAACCACCAAACAATAACCCAAAACAAACAGCCGAGGGTTCGCTCCCATGTTCCGGTGGGACCGAACCCTCGGTTGTCTTCATGATAGAGACAGGATATCCCCACAAAACCTCGAATAAGAGAGAGCACGGCTATTTCCAAGAGAATATTCACAACCTTTAATTCAATCATTCTACGAAAAATCGAGGCGGTGACGTTTATTCGACCATAAACACCTGTCACTGGTGGTCGACTGCTGCGACAGCGTGCCGACCGCGGGGACGATTGACACGAGTCCGAACGCCAAGTTGTCCAAAGCATGCTGTTGGACGTATGTTCCACGCTCAAGGATGGAGAGAATCCGATCATCCATTCCGACCGTGGCTACCCTTAATAAGGTGGCCTGAGTGGATCTGCATCTGCGGGGACAACGGCCTGACGCGTTTGACGGGCGGGGAAAGGATGCGGTCCGGATGACGCGGAGGCGGAGGGATTCTTCGGCCGGCTGAAGCAGGAGTTCTTTCACAAACGAAGCTTCGCGGGCGTCTCGATGGACGGGTTCATCGAGACGTTGGACGAGTGCATGGTGTATGTGATCGAATAAAGGTGTTCGCGTGAAGTGATGCCGTTAACACAGATTCCCCCCGTCTATAGGGAATGGGATACTTAAAAAGTTCCATGCGAGTAAAAGAGGGGGGAATGACGAGCGATACTAATAGAAAGTGCTTATGCACCAGTAGTGACCTACATGCAGTGAATGCAACAGGTCAGGAACCGATTCGCGTGGCGCAAATTGTCGGTAAGATGGTTGGCGGCGGTGTTGAATCCGTAGTGATGAACTACTACCGACATATCGACCGCACTAAAGTGCAGTTCGATTTCCTTGTCGATGAGGATTCCACGCGCGTTCCAGAAAAGGAAATCACCTCTTTAGGAGGTCATGTGTTCCGCATACCGCCGTATCAGCATCCGATTCGTTACCGTCATGAGTTAATCCGTCTGATGCGTGAACAGCAGTGGTCGATTGTACACAGTAACATCAACACATTGAGTGTGTTCCCACTATCGGCGGCGAAGAAAGCTGGAGTGCCTGTCCGTATCGCACATTCTCATTCAACTATGGGCAAAGGCGAGTTTGCGAAGAATGCAATGAAGCTTGCGTTGCGACCGTTCGCCAATGTGTATCCGACGGTTCGTTTTGCGTGCAGTCACTATGCAGGAGAATGGCTGTTCGGTAAGAATGCGGATTTTACAGTGATTCCCAATGCTATTGAATTAGATAAATTCCGCTTTAATGCTGGTGTTCGCCAAAAGACTCGTCAAGAACTTAGTATTGCGGATGATACGTTCCTAATTGGTCATGTTGGTCGTTTCATGCCGCAGAAGAATCAGACGTTCTTGGTTGATGTGCTTGCGGATTTACTCCCCAAGCGACCTGATACCATGCTCGCTTTTGTCGGTGATGGTCCGGATAAGTCAGCCGTCCAACAGCATGCCATAGAACTCGGTATTGCTGATCATGTTTTGTTCCTCGGTCAACGCTCCGACGTGAACCGCCTGTATCAGGCATTCGATGTGTTCTGTCTTCCCAGTCTTTATGAGGGGCTGGGAATAGTAGCTGTTGAGGCTCAGGTTGCAGGCTTGCCCTGTTTGTTAAGTGACGCTGTTCCCATGGAAGCGGACGTGACTACCAAGTCGCATTTCTTGCAGATTGCTGATGCTAAGCCTTGGTCTGAGGTTTTATCGAATTTGACTTTTCCGGATCGTTCTGGCCACGTTAATGGTGATATTGAAGAATATGATATTGAAAAACAGGCTGTAAATCTACTAGTAAAATATAAAGATTTATTCAAGGGAATAAAGAAGCATTAGTTTGGGAGTTTTTGTAATGGCGGAAAGAAAGATTAAAGTCGCTGAGTTCGTTTCTCGCCTTGAGTCGGGCGGGGTGGAATCAATGCTTCTGAACTATCTTAGTCATTTTTCTCACCCAGAAGATTTTGATATTCATATTGTCACTCAAGATATTAATGATGCACGGTGTGTTGAACAGTTTAAAAAAGCTGGCTATAACGTAGATATTGTTACACATAAACGCAAAAGTATCAGTAAGAATATTATTGAAGTGTTTCAGTTGCTCCGTCAAGAACATTTTGATGTAGTACATTCACACATGACATTAACTAATTTTTATGTTCTCATATTGGCATGGTTAACGGGTACCAGACAATTAATTTCGCATTCCCATAATGCTTTTATTTCTGATAATCCCATTAAGCGTCTACTATGGTTTTTCTTAAAAAAAATTAATCAACTAACTTCTAATGTATGGATTACATGCGGATATGATGCTGGAGTTTTTCTTTTTGGTAGGCGTGCCATGCATAATGGCAAGGTCATCCTGCTTCCTAATGCTATCGATTTAGATAAGTTTAAATTTGATGAGCATAAACGCGAAGTAATGCGCAGCAAGTTGGCGATCCGTAAGGCAGAATTCGTTGTTGGCCATATTGGTCGTTTTATGGAACAAAAAAACCATAAATATTTAGTGGATGTTTTTCATGAGTTTTTGCGCTTTCATCCGGATTCTAAGCTTCTGCTTGTTGGAACGGGAGAACTTGAAAAGAATATACACGAGTATGTGGATGGGCTCGGATTGAGAGATAAGGTCATTTTCGCTGGTAGTGTTCAAAACACATGGGATTATTATCAGGCGATGGATGCTTTTGTCTTACCTTCAAGATACGAAGGTCTTCCAGTAGTCTCTATTGAAGCGCAAGCATCTGATTTACCTATTCTTATGTCTTCCAATGTTGATCATTCTTGCGCAATAACAGATAGTATTTCTTTTCTTTCGGTGGATATCGATCCTGAAATATGGGCTAAATCCATTCTTCGCTTTATAGATAGGAAGAGGGGAAAATGTGTAATCTCACAAATCAGGGAAGCACATTATGATATATGCCGAGAGAGTAAGCGCTTAGAGAATGTCTATAGGCAGGAAAATTAAAATGAGCCAGCTTGATATGTTAGTTTCGATTATCGTACCGGCTTACAATGCGCAACTTCATTTGGCTGAATGCTTGGACAGTCTTTTAAAACAAACGTATAGCAATTTGCAAATCATTGTAGTAGATGATGGGTCAACTGATAACACAGCTGTTATATGCGATGAGTACAGGAAAAAAGATGAGAGAATAGTAGTAATTCATAAAGAAAATGAAGGTGTCTCTGCTGCTCGTAACACTGGGATAAATGTTGCTGTGGGAGAGTACATCCAATTTGTTGATGCTGATGATTTGCTTGTTGCATATGCTATAGAGCATGTTGTACAGAAGGTTAAGTCATTGTGCGCGGATGTTTTATATTTTTCTTTTGAAGCGTTCGACAAAGAAGGAATTTATCGTCCAGTTCCCGAACATAAAAAATTTCCATCTGCAGTAATTACTAGTAGAAAAAAAATCTTTCAATTAATTCATGAGGGAATTATTGGAAATCATGTTTGGACATTTTGTTTCAGGAAAGATTTTTTGAAGAGTCATAGATTACAATTTGATTCAAAAATTCCCTATGGCGAAGATATTCTTTTTGTTAATCAAATTGCTACTGTGCCTCAAAAATTTTGCTGCCTGAATGAGTCTTTGTATCGATACAGGAAAAGTGAGCAAACAGTCACACAATGTCATTCTCTGAAAAATTCGCTCAGCGATCTTGAAGTTGTTCGTCAGTTGGATGCATTACATATGAAATATACTGATTTGGATGATGAAGGTTATCACATACTCCGTATACGAATGTTGATTGATGCTTATTCGATATTACCTTTATCGAAAAAGCAAAAAGATGCGAAATCTATAAAAAAACATATTGTGAATGAGATACGAAATACAAAAAAAACAAATTTATTAAATGGTTTAAGCAAGAAGTATTTGCTTAAATATGTTTTAGTTATGCTTAATATGTATGACTTGATTGCATTTTTGAAAAAGTTATTAAAGAAGTAAGAACAATTATGGATATACTAATTCGAAATCATTTATATAAAAGTATTGCATCTTCATCAAGTAGTAATATTTTTTATGTTGCTTTTTTTATATATAGTTTTTCGTCAGTGCTGCAGTTAACTAATTTTGTTAATCTTTCTTATTTGCATCTTGATTTCATATACCAAGTTGCAAGGATTGTCGCTGCATTGTTATTAATCTTTATTCTTTTTCTCCGACGATATCCTTACGATGAATTCTTTTTGATTGTTGCTTTGGGAGTTGTATGTCTAATTTCGGTTATCCAATCAGGCTATTGGGATTTGATGATTAGTTTTTTGTTTATTTTTTCTAGTAATGGAATAAAAATTTCTCGCTTGTCGAAAATCGCTTTTTTTGAATATCTCTTTATTTTTATCGGCACAGCAGTTGCATCCAAAATTGGTTTTATTCAAGATATTAAAAATCCAGATGCAAAAGGGCAGATCAAAGAATCTCTCGGTTTCACTCATCCGAACACTTTGGCTGCTGTTGCTTTTGCTCTATGCTGTTCTTATGCCATTATGAATATGGGACGAATGCTAAAAAAAGACCTTATCATATATGCCATAGGTTTTTATATTTGTTGGTCTATCGCAAAATCTCGAACTTCAGCTCTTACTTTAATTATTTTTGTTATCTTTATGTATGTGTGTAATAATTCTCAAAAAATCTTGAGAATGCATGTTATTAAATTAATAGCATTTATTTTTCTCTTTTTGGTATTTTTTTCGATTATCTGTATGATTTTCTTTGATCCTAATTCACTTTTCTTTAAATGTATTAATGACGCTTTAAGCGGACGTCTTGAATTTTCTCACCACTATTATGAACTATATGGCATACATCCTTTTGGATTTAATTTTGACAATGTGGATGTTTCATATGTTTACTTAGGGGCCAATTATAAAAAATTGGTTATAGATAATGCTTTTTGTTTCCTACTGCTTCAGGCTGGTTGGATACCCAGCTTAATTTTCTTTTACTTATATTTTATGACGCTTCTTAAGTCATCCAAGTGCAAAGATAGTTACATTTTCTTAGGAATGATGATATATGCGATTGCCTCATATACTGAAGGATATTCTTTGTGGTTTTCTTTTAATTACAGTATGATAGGAATGTATTATTTATATAAGCAAAATAGAAAATTCCAAATAGGTCAACAAGATTTATGTACGTCTAGTTCTGTTATTTAAATGATATTATATAAAAAAAAGAGTATCGATGTTTATGAATTCTTTTGTTTATAATTTTGTTTGTCTATGTTTTTGAGAGTTGAATAGATGAGTCAAAGAAAATCTTGGTTAGTCAGTATCATTCTGCCTGCGTATAATGTGTCAGACTATTTGGATGCTTGTTTGGAGAGTATTACTTCCCAAACATATATAAATACTGAGATTATCATTGTGGATGATGGGTCGACTGATGATACTCCGAAAAGAGCAGATGATTGGCTTTCTAAAGACGAACGTGTCCATGTAATCCATCAAAAGAATGGTGGACTTTCAGCAGCAAGGAATGCTGGCCTGTATTATGCACATGGCGATTTTATTCTTTTCGTTGATCCTGATGATTGCATTGATGAAAATCTGATTTCCAAATGTATGACTTTACTAAGTAATGGTTCGGTTTCTTTGGTTCATTTTGGATACCGATTAATTGATGAAAATGGATTGTTGCGAGGAAAGAATTTTCCGGATAGACTAACAAATGCTGAGAAACTGTTGCCGGCAATTTTAAGTGATAAAATCCCAAGTCATTCTTGGCAGTTTTTATGTAAGAAAGATCTATATTCTGATATAGCTTTTCCTGAAGGACGCAAAGCCGAAGATGTTGCAACGACATACAAGCTTGTAGATAAGGCAAAAAAGTGCTATGTTTTACCAGATTGCTTGTATAAGTATCGTGTTCGTAGCAACTCAATACTTGGGGAGTTAACATCAGACAACTCTAAGGCTATAAAGTATTACGAAGATGAACTTCTTGCGTTCCACGAGATGATTGATTGGGCTGTTGCACAAAAACGAGAAGATTATGTTGTCGTGGCTCGGAACAACATGATGCGACATTTGTTCTATCACTACAAACATTTACTGGCGCTTAATGATGCGCATGGAGCTGACTGGATATGTGCGGAGATTAGAGAGGAATTGAAATTTCTCTCTTTCCATCGAATGGAGCCGTTGAATAAGGTCAGAGCATTCATGTTGAAACTTAATTTTCTAGGTCTTTTTTATAGACTCAATAATCTGTTGAAAAAAACTGTTAAAAAAATCCTGCATAAAATATAATGGAGAATATTATGTCGAAATATACAGATGCGCGTAATGCGCAATTGGTTATTGCATTATTAAAAGAATATGGTATTCGGAATATAATTGCGTCTCCGGGTACAACAAATGTTCCATTTGTATATAGCGTGCAGAACGACTCCTTTTTCAAGGTTTATTCTGCTATTGATGAGAGATCTGCAGCATATATGGCATGTGGTTTGGCTGCTGAATCAGGTAAACCAGTGGTGCTCTCTTGCACAGGTGCTACGGCTTCGCGGGATTATATGCCAGGCTTAACGGAAGCATTCTATCGTAAACTCCCCGTTCTGGCTCTTACTTCTATGCATTTCACTGAGGACATAGGTAATCTGTCCACTCAGATTCTTGATCGTTCGGTTATTCCCAATGACATTGCTCGTTATCATACTTCTCTGGAGATGATTGAAAATGAGAGAATGGCTAAAGATGAGGAGCTGCGAATCAACATTGCACTTTCTGAGCTCACACGTGATGGTGGCGGCCCAGTGGCAGTCCAACTTATCACTGACGGCAATTATACGTTCAGTGCAACTTCTCTCCCTAAGGTAAATAGAATAAATCGTTTTCTTCCTGAAAAAATTTCAGAGTGGCCGGAATTACCGGATAACGCTAAAATCGCAGTTCTCTTGGGGGCGCATCGAACTTTTAGTGCTACTGAATCCGAGATGCTAGAGCATTTTGTCGAGACGCATGATGCGGTGGTGTTTTCTGACATCTCTAGTGGTTATCACGGCAAGTTCGCATTCGGATCAGCGCTCGCCTGTATCCAATTGCAGAATAACCCTATACGTTCCGCTTTTGAGCCAGATTTGGTTATACACGTCGGAGAGATGACGGGCGACTATAACACCATGGGATTTTTGACGGGCCTGAATTGCCCAGTTTGGAGGGTATCTCTGGATGGAGAGTTTCGCCAACATTTTGCTCGACTTGAAAATGTATTCCAATGTTCAAACGAGTTTTTCTTTTCCCACTATGCGAGCAACAAGCACGTGGAGTCGGGTTACCGTACCAAGTGGGAGAACTATGACATTCAGTTAAGAAAACGTATGCCAGAATTCCCATTCTCGAATATCTGGATGGCTCAGCAATTGCATTCTATGATTCCTGCTGGTTCAATTGTTCATTCGGCCATACTGAGTTCCTTGTCAAGTTGGGATTATTTCCCTCTTTCGAAAGATGTTCGCTCAAGTGCGAATGTGGGTGGATTTGGCATTGATGGATGCACTTCAACATTAATTGGAGCAAGCCTTTCCTCACATGAATTGTGCTTCTGCATCACGGGTGATTTGGCCTTCTTCTATGACATGAATTCTTTGGGATGCAGGGAAATCGGTCCAAATTTGCGTATTCTTTTAATCAATAACGGTCTCGGCATGACATTTAAACTCTCTAATCATGTTGGTAGCCAAATTGGGCCGTCCGCTAATATATTTATTGCTGCAGAAGGCCACAATGCTGCAGCAAAGAGCGTTACGGGGAACCAATCGCCAGCTCGCGCTTGGGCTGAATCACTTGGGTTTAAATATCTTAGCGCATCTTCAAAAGAAGAATTCAATGCGGCTAAGGATATTTTTACTTCAAAGGATTCGGAAGCCCCGATTCTGTTTGAGTGCTTTACTCACGAAGAAGATGAGAGGACCGCACGAGACCTTATTGATTCTATCGATAGCAGAACTGATTCGAAGACGCAGCTTAAGAAAACGATAAAAAAGGTTCTGCCGAAATCGGTCATTGATTCACTGAAAAGCCTCAGACATTAAGCATCTTGAGGAAGGGAAAGCTTCTTGGGTAAATACAAGAATCTACTGGTGAATATCGGCTTATTCACATTAAATACGGTATCAACGAAATTGATTACATTTCTGCTGGTACCGCTATATACGTATTTCTTGACTGCGGCGCAGTACGGCGTGACCGACATGTCTCTTACAGTGGCGGGTTTGGTCACGCCTGTCGTTACCCTGTCCATCGGCGATGCCACCACTAGATATATCATCGATGATCCCGATGATAAGGAACGATATATATCTGTCGGGTTTTGGGTGACTTTGTTTGGTTGCCTGATTATGCTCCTTCTGCTTCCGCTATTAGGGCTGTCCATATTCGGCGGCCTCGGGAATTACAAATGGTTCTATCTTGCCTATTTTGCTTCATCCGCTTTCAATGCGTACTTGGCAAATGTGGCAAGAGGTTTGAACCAGATTAAACTCATCACCTGGGCATCTATAGCTTCGTCGCTTGTTTCGGCTCTATCGGCAGGTTTGCTCATCGGTCTGCTTAATTGGAAGGTCGAGGGATATTTTGTTTCGTTGATTTTCGGCGGGCTTGTTGCAATTGTTTTATATCTTATATTTGGTGGCTCATGGAAATACGTACGTATTCCCAAAAAGGAACGCGACCGTCATTTTCTTAAGAAGATGCTGCTGTATTCAGTGCCACTGATGCCCAATGCTATCTTCTGGTGGGTTGGCACAAGTGTGAACAGATTCTTCATTACCAGTATGCTCGGTATCGGTGCTTCCGGCTTATTTGCTGCGGCCAGCAAGATACCGAACGTAATGAATATGGTCTCTTCCACGTTTTGGCAGGCTTGGAGCTTGTCTGCATTCCAAGAGTTCAAGAAGACTGATACCGGCAAGTTCTATAGCAATGTGTTTGCGGTGTTTCGTACGTTCTGTTTCCTCGCGGCATCAGGACTTATGTTGTTGACGCCGTGGCTCGCCTCATTGCTTTTGCAGAAGAAATTCTATGATTCGTGGCCTATTATTCCTGTCTTGATTCTTGCATTTCTGTTTAATGTGTTCGCAGGATTCTATGGAACGGTCTTTACTGCAAGTATGAAAACCAAACATCTAATGACATCGACTGCTGCTGCTGCGATCGTCGTTGTTGTTCTGACTTGGCTGCTCGTCCGTATCATGGGACTGCAAGGAGCTGCGTGGGCTATGGTCGGCAGCAACCTAGTTATGTATGTCATACGTGTGGCTATGGCTCATCCGATTGTCAGGATAGCGGTGAACTGGCCTCTTATGCTGATCAATATCCTGATTGTAGCTATTCAAGCATGCATAATGGCATGGCATCCATCCAGGTACTTGTTGATCTCTGGTGTGCTCTTCCTTCTTGTATGCATAGTATCTGCGTTGGATGCCTATCCATTCGTAAAATCTTTGGCAACTGCAATCAGCGGAAAGTCACTGCATAAAAATGGCAAACATGTCGGGAAATAGGGATTTAAGGAGATGAATAATGAGGATAGGAACCATTACCTTCCATTGTGCATATAATTTTGGTTCTGCACTGCAGACTTATGCACTCAGAAAATATCTCACGAATTTAGGCCATGATGTACATGTTATCGATTATCGGAGCGCAGATTTCAATGGGTATAAGATTTTTCGTGGAATAGGGGTTAAATCATTTATTGCAGATTTGCTCTTTCTTCCAGGTAATTTACGCAGGCGCAGCAGTTTTCAATCTTTCTGGCATAAATGTTTTGGCCTGACGAGCCGGACTTATGAGGGGGCTGATGCAGAGCGTTCTCTAGCTGAGGATTTGAAGGATTATGATGCGCTGATTTGTGGTAGCGATCAGATTTGGAATTTGGATTGCACCTTAGGGCCTGTTCCTCCGTTCTTTCTTTCTTTCGCTTCTGATGGAACAAAGAAAATTGCGTATGCGCCTAGCTTGTCGCATGCCAAGTTTGAAGAAAAGAACTTCACTCTAGAAGATAAGAAGCATGTCTCCGAGTGGTTGAATCGTTTTGATGCACTTTCTGTGCGTGAGCTTTCTGTAGCAGGGCAGTTTCAGCAACTGACTAATAAGCATATTGTTGAAACGCTTGATCCGACGCTTTTGTTGAATTTAGAGGATTATCGACATATACAGGCTCCGCGACTTCCAAAGAAGCTGGAAGCAGACAAATATATATTTGCATATACGTTATGGCCGAATAAAGATATGGTGCATTATATTGATAAATTGGCGGCAAAACGTGGACTAACTATCGTTTATTACTCTCAGAAGCCGATTCGGTATCAATCGCACGCGATCAATGTATGGGGAATTGGCCCAGCTGATTTTCTTACATTGATTGATAAGGCAAACTGCGTGATTTCGAACTCTTTCCATGCAACGGTGTTCTCCATTCTCTATGGCAAGCCATTTCTTACGTTTGGTACGGAAAAGAGTAGTTCTCGCATGAGAACGTTACTTGTCAAACTGGGTTTACCTGAAAAGCATCTTTTGCCTCCTGATTTCGAGGGCGGAAGTAATGTTGAACCATTTGCCTCTGTACTGAATATGGCTCGACTTAATAATCTTCGTGCAGATTCTGAACGGTTCCTTAATGATGCACTGATGTAAAAACTCTCAACTAGTATTTGGCATGGAATTTATTGCATGCTGCTTATTTTTTCAATTTTCATAGCATGTTTGAGTTAAGGAGTGCGGATATTTTCTTGAAGATAGTCATACAGCTCCTTATCTGAGATTTTGTGAGGATGTCTTGTTTCCGCCATGAGGGTGACTGGGGTCCACCGGAATATGAGGCGGATCCCAGTCGTTTGTTTTCGGTTATTGTTTGGTGGTTACCACGCAGTTCGGGGTGACGTCGGTCACGGCCTGGCCGCCCGAGACGGCCGCGGACTCGCCCTTCACGTCGTACAGCTTCCCGCCGTTGTCATCGGTCGCGGAACCGTACGAGAACGACAGACCGGTCCTCGTGGAGCCCGCCGCGGGAACCGTGGCCTTCCACCAGCCTCCGCACGCCTGCGTCATCTCCATACCGCCGGTCGTGTCCGGACTGCCGTACACGCGCCACTGCACGCGCACGCGCTCCTGCGCGGACGAGGGACGGTACCAGACCGTCGCGGATTTCAGGGACTGTCCGACCGGCCTGAACGACCACTGCTGGTTCGCGCCGCCGTTCGCCGTGTAGACCAGCACGTTCGCGCCGTTCCTGGAGGATGCGCCCGCCACGTCCAGGACCAGCGACTGCGACATCGCGGACACCAGGCGGTACGACGAGCCGGACCTGACCGCGACCCACTTCTGGTTACGGCCGCCGTTCGACGAGTACTGCAACGCGTTCGCGCCGTCCTTCGCGGAGCCTCCCGCCACGTCCAGGACCTTGCCCGAATTCACGTTCGCGAGCGTCACGTAGCCCTTCGGGTCGTGCGTCACCCTCCACTGCTGGTTCGCGCCGCCGGTCGCGGTGTAGATCAGCACGTTCCCGCCGTCTTTCTTCGAGCCTCCGGCCACGTCCAGGAGCATTCCGTCCTTCAGCCTGGTCGACACCACGTACGTGCCGTCCTCCAGATCCGACGCGTGGGCCTTCGCCAACGCGTCCAGCTCGGCGTACGGATCCTGCGCCTCGACCGTGACCTCGACGGACGCGCTCACGCCCCCGGCTGTCGCGGTGACCGTGGCCTTGCCGGCCTTCGAGCCGGCGGTGACCACGCCCGTGCCCATCACGTTCGCGACGCTCGAGTCCGAGCTTGTCCATGTGACCTTGCGGTCCGTCGCGTTGTCGGGCTTGACCGTCGCGGTCAGCTGCACGCTCGCCCCGGACTTCAGGGAGAGCTTCCCGTCCTTCACACCATCACCAGAGACCGAGACGGACGTGACCGGAACCGGATTATCGGCCACAGCAACAACGACCGAAGCCGTCTTACCGCCAGCGGTCGCTGTAATCGTTGCAGTGCCAGCCTTCACAGCGGTGATTTTGCCGTCGGACACCTTAGCCACAGAACTATTCGAGCTGGTCCAAGAGACTGTCTTGTCCGTCGCGTTCGAAGGGGTCACGGTGGCCGTCAATTGCACGCTCGCGCCCGACTTCAGGCTCAGCTTGCCGTTGCTCACACCGGAACCCGAAATCGAGACTGAAGAGACCGGAACCGGCTGCGGGGTGTTGCAGTTCACCGCACTCACCGCGGCGGAAGAGCCATCCCAGCTGACCTTGCCGGAGAATTCGATGCCAGGCTGGCTGGCGCCAGGGGTCTGCGCGCCGGAACCGTTGGTGAAGATCACACGGTACTTGCCTTCGCCCAGATCCGGTACCTCGTACTTGTAGGTGCCGGCCTTCGCACAGGAATCGTCAGCGGTCAGCTGGGTCATTTCAACGCCCGGCCAGTTGCCATTGTTCTTGGACGTGGTGTCGTTGTATACGTAGGCGTAGATCTTGCTCCAGCCGGAAGGCTTGGTGGCGTAGATCACGTTGGAGACTTCCGGCTTCATGCCGGTGATCGTGATGGTGATGGAGTCGGATTTCTTGTTCGTGCCGGCAGTGGCGGTGATCTTCACCGTTCCCGCCTTAAGGCCGGAAACCTTGCCCTTGGAATCGACGGTGGCAACAGAAGTGTCGGAAGAAGTCCAAGTCACGGAAGGACGCTTACCCGCCGGATCGGTTGTCACATCCGCCTTGAGCTGCACGCTCTGCGTGGAAGCGAGATCCATGGAAGTGTCGCCGGAAACCTTGATGGCAGTAACGGTCACATTCCTTGGATGGCAAGGCTCTTTGGCGTCAATGTAGCAATCCGGGTCCAGACCGTTCTTTTCCATATACTCCATGCAATATTTGTCGCACGGGCTGGAAGTGCCGTCACTCGGGTCGTAAGTGGGATCACCATACTTGGTGTAAGAATACGTATGCTTGATGGCTTCGCCGTCTGCACCAGTGCCCTTCACCGTGACCGTCACCACTTCATCCGACTTGGCTTTGCTGCCGATTTCAATGGTGTCGCCATCCTTGAAGGAACCGGATTGACCGTCGGAAGTGGAGTAGGTGGTGTTGGTGGATTGATAGGACCGGAGAGTGATCGTTTTAGATTCGCCAGGGATGGTGCCCTTGTTCGGATATGCCTCGGCGGTGGAGACCTTGCCGGAACGGGTCTTATTGGAAAACGCCGCGATGGACTGGCCCTTCACTGTGCCGGAGGTAACCTTGCCACCGGAAACGGTGATGGTGGAATCGGTCACTTCATCCGTATACGTGCCATTGGCCAGCTTGGTGCTGGTGCCCGCGAGGTTCTTGTCTGAAGCGTTGGCATTGGCCACAACCATGCCGTCCTGAGCCGCGGAACCGGCATAACGCTCGACCATCAGGCAGTTGTCATCGCCGCAGTTGGAGACGTTTGACGCTTTGCCGACCATGGCGTTGCGGAAGTGGTTGACGGCCACGACTTCCGGATCCTTCCACAGGTCGGAGCCGGCGTCGCCGAGCTTGGAGTTCTCGGTGAACGGACCGCTGCCATTACCGTAAGTGCCAACGCCACCAGTGCCATACGTGCCGCCGTCCTTGTACGGGCGGTCGAAGAACAGGCTCATGCCGTTCTTCTGGGCGGTCACACCGGCCCAGCCGTACTTGATCCATTCGTCGGAGAGCTCCTGCGGAATGTTGGCCTCGCCGTTGGCGAAGTTATCATGGGACTCCACCCAGTTCACGGTTTTGTCTTCGGTCACCTTGGAATGCGAGGTGAAATGGCTTGCGCCGAGATTCTTGAACTGCACGGCGTTGCGCACCTCATGACCGTAGCTGGAGTCGGTGATGCCGCCGCCACGCGGAGAACTGCTGTTGAACAGGTTGGCGTAGTCGGCTTCGCGAACGTTGGCATCTTCAAGCACTTCGCCGTACTGGTACTGTGCGCCGTTCTGCAGGATGGTGTCCCAATAGTGGGACTGCTTGCCGCCGAATACCTCATCGGAAAGCTCGATATGCTTGGCAGCGTCATACCGGAAGCCATCAGCGCCGTCGGCCACGGTCTGCACGAGCAGATCGTGCATGCCTTCGGTGACGGTATCATCCTGAGTGTTCAGATCCCACAGGCCAGAAAGCTTGTGCTGGGTGCAGTCCTCTCGATTGTTGTAATCGGAGATCTGCTTGTCCTCATGGTAGTAGGCTTTGTTCTTCCACTTGCCTTCAATCACATCAAAATCGGAAGTGAAGTGGTTGGACACGGAATCGACGATGATGCGCAGGCCGTACTGGTGCGCCAGCTTGCACATTTCTTTGAATTCGTCTTCCGAACCGACCACATAGTTACCGATGGACATGTCGGTTGGCTGGTAGACATAGTACCAGTTGAGGTACCAGTTGCCGGTGCCGAGCTTGCGGTTGTCCTTGATTTTGACGATTGGTTCGGTTTGGATGGAGGTATAACCGGCCTTGGCGATATCCGGAATGTTCTCCATGATGGTTTTGAAGGACCATTCAAAGGCGTGCAGGGTCGCACCGTCCTTCATATCCTTCGGCAGGCCGTACTTCTGGCGGGCGGCCTCGAACGTCGGATTGCCGATGGTATCGGCGTAGCTGTCACGGGTGGCGGCGTTGGCCTGCTGCGGTGCGGCCGTAGCGAACGAAAGACCCGCGAGCAGCGTGGTGGCCGCGGCAAGGAACGCCACGGTCTTCTTGCTCAGACGAGCAAGCGTTGCTGATTGTTTCATCATCTTCCTTGATTGGATTGGATTTGTTCAGGTAAGGCTGAGGCCCGATTCCCTTGGAATACGGAATCAGGCCTCAGCTGTCTTCGGTTATTGTTTGGTGGTTACCACGCAGTTCGGGGTGACGTCGGTCACGGCCTGGCCGCCCGAGACGGCCGCGGACTCGCCCTTCACGTCGTACAGCTTCCCGCCGTTGTCATCGGTCGCGGAACCGTACGAGAACGACAGACCGGTCCTCGTGGAGCCCGCCGCGGGAACCGTGGCCTTCCACCAGCCTCCGCACGCCTGCGTCATCTCCATACCGCCGGTCGTGTCCGGACTGCCGTACACGCGCCACTGCACGCGCACGCGCTCCTGCGCGGACGAGGGACGGTACCAGACCGTCGCGGATTTCAGGGACTGTCCGACCGGCCTGAACGACCACTGCTGGTTCGCGCCGCCGTTCGCCGTGTAGACCAGCACGTTCGCGCCGTTCCTGGAGGATGCGCCCGCCACGTCCAGGACCAGCGACTGCGACATCGCGGACACCAGGCGGTACGACGAGCCGGACCTGACCGCGACCCACTTCTGGTTACGGCCGCCGTTCGACGAGTACTGCAACGCGTTCGCGCCGTCCTTCGCGGAGCCTCCCGCCACGTCCAGGACCTTGCCCGAATTCACGTTCGCGAGCGTCACGTAGCCCTTCGGGTCGTGCGTCACCCTCCACTGCTGGTTCGCGCCGCCGGTCGCGGTGTAGATCAGCACGTTCCCGCCGTCTTTCTTCGAGCCTCCGGCCACGTCCAGGAGCATTCCGTCCTTCAGCCTGGTCGACACCACGTACGTGCCGTCCTCCAGATCCGACGCGTGGGCCTTCGCCAACGCGTCCAGCTCGGCGTACGGATCCTGCGCCTCGACCGTGACCTCGACGGACGCGCTCACGCCCCCGGCTGTCGCGGTGACCGTGGCCTTGCCGGCCTTCGAGCCGGCGGTGACCACGCCCGTGCCCATCACGTTCGCGACGCTCGAGTCCGAGCTTGTCCATGTGACCTTGCGGTCCGTCGCGTTGTCGGGCTTGACCGTCGCGGTCAGCTGCACGCTCGCCCCGGACTTCAGGGAGAGCTTCCCGTCCTTCACACCATCACCGGAGATCGAGACGGACGTGACCGGGATGGTGGTCTCGCACTCGACCGCGGCCAGGGCCGCGGAGGAGCCGTCCCACTTCACGATGCCGCCGTTGTAGTCCAGGCCCGGCTGGCGGGATCCCGGATACTGCTGGCTGCCGCCGTCGTTGAAGATCACCTTCGCGCCCTTGGCGAGGCTGTCCGGGACCACGTACTTGTACAGGTCGGTCTGCTGGCAGCCGTCGGTCGCGCTCGGGGCGGTCATCTCCACGCCCGGCCAGGCCGCGTTGTTCGCCGCGGTCGCGCCGTCGCCCGTGTACACGTACGCGTAGATCTTGCCCCAGCCCGAGGGCTTGGCGGCGTAGATGGTGTTGTCCTTCACCGGATCAGGCGGAAGCTGGCCCGTCACGGTCACGGTGATCGACGAGGTCTTGGTCCCGGACTTCGCGGTGATCGTGGCCTTGCCGGCCTTCCTCGGGGTGACCACGCCCTTCGGGCTGACGGTCGCCACGTCCTTGTCGGACGAGCTCCAGCTCACGGACGCGCCCTTCGGATCGGTCGTGGCTGTCAACTGCTTCGTGGCCACGCCATCGGACAGGTCCACGCTGTAATCCGACTGATCAATCCTCACAGACTTGGTTTCGACCGGAGGCTCTTCGCCGCCGATGTTGGCCATCTTCACGCTGAACATGTCGTCATCGGACTTCTCGAAGGAGTTATTCACCTGAGAACCGGTGTCCGGCAGGTCAGCATTGTCGTTCATTGCCAGATCGTACGGCAGGGAATCCATGGCGGACAGACCGAAGGTGGCTGCCAGTTCGATGCCGATGCCGCTCGAGGCAATGCGGTCAGCGGTGGTGCCGATCTCTTCCAGCGGGATGGCGATCTCGTAGTGATCATCCATCTGAGCGGAATTGTGGCCCTTCTCGTTGAAGTTGACCCACTTGGCCTTGCTCTGGTTCTCGGCCTTCATATCGCCGATGAAACGACCGTTGTTTTCACCCCAGCCACCGTCGATGCCGATGACATCCTTGCTTAGAATGCCATTGCCATAGCCGAACTTGATGTTCGACTTCTTGGTGTTGGTGGCAGCGTTAGCAGCCGGACCATACGCAGCCTTGGAGTTCAGACCAGTCTCGTCGCCCTTGTAAATCCACGGACCGTTAGAACCGTTGGTGGAAATGGTCACCACGTTATTGAGCTTCTGCTCGCCACCCCAAGTGATGTTGGACGCCCACAGGGAACCGCCGGTCTGCAGACCGCCGTTGTTGCCGATGCGGGTGCTGTCATCCTTGGTGTCGATGGCGATGTGGAACGGTAGGTTCTGGGTCTGCCACAGGTGGCCTTGGCTCAGGGGGTAGTCGTCGCCAGTGTCGACGACATCCTGCACGTTAGTCATTTCCCACATGAGGTAGAGGTTGTCGTCATCGTAGGCGCCATACAACGCATACAGATCGATCGGAACCTCATACATGGAATTCGGGCGGTACACGCGCGGGTCGTCGTTGGCGGCGCCCTGCGCGATCAGCATGGAGCTGTCCCAGTCAGCGATGCTCGCGTCCTTTCCGGCGTTGAAGTTGATGGTCTTCTTGACGCCCATGCCCACCTTGTTGGTACTGTACTGCGCGGCAAGGTTCTGCTTCGGGACCTCCACCTTCTTCACGGTCACGGAAGCGCTCAGCGCCTGACCCTTCTTAACCTTCTTGCCATCCTTGGCGGCGGTGCCGGTCACCTTGACGGTAGCGGTCTCGCCGACGGAAAGAGTTTTACCAACGGAAATGACCTTTCCGTCAGTGAAGGAGCCGCTCTCGCCCTCGGTGGTGGTGTACTTCAGATTGTCGGCATCCTGCGCGCGCAACGTGACCTTGACATTGTCGGAGGAGAATTCCTTGGAAGCCGCTTCCACGGACACGTTCGGATCGGATTCGCCCTTCACGTAGAAGACGCTGACCGCGCCGCCCTTGGCGGTACCGGAAACGATCTCATGGTTGGAGACCACAAGCTGGCCGCCATTGACCTCATCCGGGTAGGTGCCATCGTCAAGTGTGGTTTCCATGCCGGAAAGGCTCTTGTCGCCACCCATGTTGGCAATGACCATACCATCGTTCTGAATGCCATCAGACGTGGAGCGCTCAATCATCAGGCAGGACTTGTCGCCGCAGTTCTGCAGGTTCTCGCCCTTGCCATCCATGGCGTTACGGAAGTGGTTGACTGCCGCGACGGACTTGTTCTTCCACATGTCGTCACCGGCGTCACCCAGCTGGGACTGCTCGGCGAACTGCGGGTTGGTGCCGCCAGAGCCCTTCGGACGGTTGAAGTACAGCGGAGCGCCGGCCCTACGGGAACCAACGACCGCCCAGCCCATCATGATCTGATAGTCGGTGAGGCCGGTGGATTCCTTGTCGCCGTTGGCGTAGTTATCGTGGGACTCAACCCAGGTGACCAGCTGGTCTTCGCTTGCGCCGCCGGTATCGATGTTCTTCACCATCTTGACGTCAGGGTTGTTCGAGCCGACAGCGGCGCGAATGGTCTTGCCGTAGTTGGAAGCGGTGTTGCCGCCGCCATCGGAGGAATTGTCGCGGAACATGTTGGCGTATGCCTTGTAGTCAAGGCCGGAATCGCCCTGCAGCACCTCGCCGTACTGGAACTGGGAGCCGTTCTTCAGAATGGTGTTCCAGTAGTTCGACTGCTTATTGTCGAAGACTTCGGTCGGCAGCTCGACGTGCTTTGCCGCATCGTAACGGAAACCGTCAACGCCGTCCGCCACAGCGGTCTTCAGGAACTTCTGCATACGATCGGCAACAGCCTGGTTCTGCGTATTCAGATCCCACAGGCCAAGCAGGTGGCACTGCGTCACCTTGTAACGGTTGGAATAATCGTTGATTTCACCGTTGGGGCCGTCGCAGCCGGTACGCTTGTGGAAGTACTCCTTGTTCTGCCAATCGGGGTCGATGGCGTTCCAATCGGAGGTGAAGTGGTTGGCGACCACATCCACGATCACACGCACACCATACTTATGGGCGGTGGCGGTCATTTCCTTCAGGTCAGCCTCGGTGCCGACCACGAAGTTGCCGATGGAGGTGTTCGCCGGCTGGTACACGTAGTACCAGTTCTCGGTGAACTTCTTGCCGTTGGCGGCGACTTCCTTGATCTTGCTCATAGGCTCGGTCTGCACGGAAGTGTAGCCCGCCGCGGCGATCTCAGGCATGTGCTGCGTGATGGTCTTGAACGACCACATCCATGCGTGCAGGATGGCGCCGTTCTTCATGTGCTTGGTCAGACCGTACTGGTTACGGGCCGCTTCGAAAGAAGAATTTCCGATGGTGTCCTGGTAGCTGTCACGATCGGCGGCAAGTGCGGTGGATGCCACACCCATACCGCCGAACAGCGTGGCGACCGCCACCGTTCCCGCCGCTACTTTCTTCCAGGTTTTGGCCGCACGAGCCTTGCGGGCCGCGCGCCTACGCTCTGCACGGGTCATCAACTCCGGTTGATCGTCGTGCGGAGGCTCTTTTCTGGTGAGTGCGTTCGCCATACCCGCGAACGTATGAGTGCTGAGTCGCACCTTACCCTCCCTGCTTCCTTGCATCTAACTTTGACAACGTTTGCCACTAGCAGACGTTGCGTCAAAAATACCACATTTTTCCTTTGAAAAATGAATGATTTTTATTGAAAAATGGCGGTTAAAACGCAATTGTTTTCTGCTCTGTTGCAAACGCTGTCAGCAACAGATACACTCATACCAGCACCCCGTAGCACCCACTATCGTTGCAAATTCACATATGCAAACGTTTCAGAAAATTTTCCAACCAATACCACCTTGCGACGCAAAGCACCCTCGCCCCATCCCACGCCACCGACAGCCCACCCCCAACAATCCTGAAATTAATCTTTCAAGAGATGCTCAAAAAGGGCTTCTTTACCTCTTATGGCATGCAACATGCCAATCAAATCAAAATATCAATAATAAAAAATGGGTGAATATCACAAACACGCTCGGACTCAAAAAAATAGAGTAGGGCCAAGCTATGGTGAATCAATCCATGGACCTAAAAGAATTATCAGGCAACGATTTGGGAGCGGATGGGGGCGGGGGTTACCGTACGGTGCTTGCGCATGCTTTTCAGGATTTTACGGATCGCACCGTTCGTCTGTTCGGCGGCGACGCAGAACATGCTGAATTCGCGGCCATGCGGGTCGGCGATGTCCTTCGGCTGGGGAATCATCGGACGAATCATCGAGGACTTCTTGATTACCGACTGAAGACGTTCCTGGATGGTCAGTCCGGCAATCATATTGTTGCGAGCGCAGTAATCGCACATATTCGCGAAATCGTCAAGCAGGAACGTGTATCGTACGGCGGCTGGCGCCAACGTGACGATTTCCTTGCGCTGCTGCTTTTCGAAGCAGAGGATCAGGTCGGCTTCGTCGGCCATCTGTCGGGTCAGTCGTCGGGAACGGAAGCCGCTCGACTCAATGCCGACGCTTTGCATAAGGCGGCCGCTCGACGGATCGATCGGATGCATCGGCAAACCACGCGTGCCGGCGCTTGACACCTGCACGGTGGTGCCGTTCAGATAGTGGGTCATCAGAAGCTCGCCCATAGGGGAACGGCAAATGTTGCCCGTGCAGACGAACATGATGTGCATGCCTAAACCCCTTAACCGTTCTTCCAACGTTTCGTGTTGCGGTTTTGCGAAATCCACCATGGCTTCCGCAACCCGCCAAACGGAAATTTTAGCGCGAGGCGTTCCCCGCATGCGGCAAATCGTCCAATACGCGCAGAATCATTGCAGAAATTCGGCGCGGGCGGTGGCGGTCAGCGAATAGCGGATCGGGCGGGAGCCGTGGAACTCGAGCAGGTTCCTGTTCACCAGTTCCGCGAGCGCGGTGTTGGTCTTCCGCTCCCCCACGCCAAGCCATTCGCGCATTAGGCGGCGCGATATGGGTTTCGGAGCATCGTCGAAAAGCTCCTCCTGCAGCAGGAAGTACAGCATGTTCCGCTGCAGTTCCGTAATGCCCTGCGTTCGCGCATAATGTTCAAGCCTCTTCCGCGCGGTGTCAAGCAGAGTTTTCTTCTCGCCGAGCACAGAGATGATGTTCTTCTGGGCGGTGGCGATAAAACGGATCATCCGATATGAGAACAGCGAGACGTCAGAACAGTTCAGCGGATGCTGCGCATCATCAAACGCCTTGTAATACCGGCCTTTCGCGTCGGCGATAACCGGACTCAGGCTGATCGCCGTCGGTATGGACAGGTGCTTGCTCAGCTGCAGAGCAAGCAGGAACCGGCCCGTCCTGCCATTGCCGTCATAGAACGGGTGAATGCATTCGAAGGCGTAATGGCACATCACAGCCCGCAGCAGCGGAGGAATCGCCTCATCCGAAAGCAACGCCAGCCATTTGGTCAATTGCACTTGGATTTCCGATTCCGGCCATGCGCCTTGATGAATCTCCCGGTCAAAGCCGTCACACACAGAGACTTGCTTGGCTCTGAATACCATTCCGTCAGGCTTGTCTTCCTCCCGTAGTTCCCCAGCCATCACCTGATCGTAAATATTACGTATGTCATGCAACGTTTTCGGTAGTTCCAACGTTGTGGAATTTTCGCCGGAGAGTCCGAGAAAGAGTTTGGCAAGCTCACTCAACCGCTTGTGCGGCCCGTCCGCGACCGCCGCATCCAACGCGTCTGAGATTTCCTTGCGCGTGGTGTGCACGGCTTCTATGGAGTTCGTGCTCTGCATTTCCGCGCCGATGAGTTCCATCAGATACGCCCTGCGGGCAATCGGCGGCAATGCGGCCCACAGCGATTCGACCTGCACTTCCATGCCACGGACCGAATCCATGACGTTCAACAGTTCCCTGAACGCCACGGCGAACATCTCATGACCTTCGAATTCAATACCTGACCGGTATGTTGAATAGCCGTTGAGTCTTTTTTGGTATTCCTCCTCAGCCGCATCCTTCGGCTTGGCCGTGGATGATGACATTGCCAATGTCTGCCGTATGCTTTTGTACTCCATAACCATCATCCTTATAACCGTCATTTGTGCAGAATATGCAGGTTCGGGGTGAATATAGACTATTCCTATACCTACATAATGTCAAAAATGTCGATATAGCAGCAGGCGTGTTTGCGGCTATTGGTACGTTGAGGGGCATATGTGGGGATACGTGCGGATATGTTTGCTATGCGCAGATATGTTCAAGCGCAGATTAGGTGCGGGTCAGGCGACTTCGAGCGTGGCGAGGAGAGCGCGGTGGTCGGAGCCGGCGATGTACTTGGTTTCCAGATCGCCCACGTTCACGCCCTTGTCGTGCACGATATGGTCGATTTCGGCGATCGGCATCATGGCCGGGTACGTCATGTGCAGGCCTTCGCCCGCCTGCTGGCCGGAATCCAGGAAGCGGCTGCCGAGCAGGTATCGGAAGCTGGCGTGGTCCCATGTGGAGTTGAAATCGCCCATCAGCACGTACAGATTGTCGTAATGCTGCAGTTGGGCGAGCGAGTCGAGACTACGGTTCCACAGACCTTGGTTGCGGGGGCGCGGCGAGAACGGGTGGACGGAGCCGAAGCGCACCTTGCTGCCGCCGAAATCGATTGTCGCGGCGGAAACGCTGCTTGATTCCACGGGAATGAGGTTCTGTTTGGCGTTTTCCATCGGCGCGGCGCTGTACAGCACGTTCACACCGCCGTTGTCATGCCACGTTTGCTGCGCGGCCACGGAATACGGCAGATAATTGGTGATTCCGGCGCCGTTGAGCCGGTTGAGCAGGTCCCATGACACTTCCTGCAGCGCGAGCACTTCCACATGCTCGTTTTTGACGATTTCGACGATCCGATTGGCGTCGGCATGCCCTTCCTTGGTGTTGAAGGTCATGATGCGGGCGTACCGGTCGGACGTGTTGGGCAAGCCGTTGGACGAGACTTGCGTGACTGCGGTGCTGGCCGCGTCGGAAATCGTTTGCTGCGGCCTGATATAACCCCAATGCCAGCCGATTTGCACGACCACGCACACCACGCTGACGGTGGCGAGCAGGACGCGTCCGCCTATTGCACGGACGGCTATCGCGGTGATCGCAATAATCAAAGACAGCATGCCCAGCCACGGCATCAGCGCGACGATAAGCGGCACGTACCGTTTGCCGTCGAGGTTGTTGGGCAGCATGCGCAGCAGCATGGCCAGCAGGATGACGGCGGTGGCCAGCCAGAGCACCGCGGTCAGAAGGTGTGTTGCTGCGGTACGGCGGGTCATGCCATGTTGCGCGCGGTCGAGGGGGCGGCTGGCGCATGCTTTGTCGAGCTGCGCGCCCAGATCCTCGATTTTGCTTTCGTTCGTGCGTTCGCGTTCGGCATCGTTATTGCCGCCGCTCTCACGCTCGCTTTCGCCGGTTTGCCGCATGGTTGCCTTTCATTACGCTCCCGTTCACCATATGCAACACGGCACGGGTGTGCCACCTCCTTTCCGCGAGGTTCACAGTGCTTTTACGTGCACCCGTACCGCATGCCACTATGCGGACATTTCTCTCTCATTTCCTACTGCGGGGAATGGCGGCACTTGAGCAAACCACGCTCATGACATGCCTACGGAACGGCGAAAATACGGGTATGGGCGAGTAGGTCAGGCTAGGCGGCATGAGGGTGGACGCGATTGAGTGCGCGCTGGACGGTGTCGCGGGTGGAGCCGGCGCCGTTGCCGCGGACGCCGAAGAAGACCATGACCACCATGATGAAGCAGATGGTGGCGCTCACGCGCAACGCCCATTGGATGCCAAACACGTTCGCCGCGGCATACATGTTCTTCGCGCCGCCGATCGCAGCCCAGCGCAGGGCGGTAAACGTTTCCATCAGAATCACCAGCACGGGGGCACCGATGGCACCGGCGATCTGGCGAACCGTGTTCGTGACGGCCGAGCCGGCACTCACTTCCTCAGGTTCCAGGCAGTTGAGCGACCATGTGGTGATCGGCATAAGCACGAATCCCATGCCGATCTGGCGCACGAACTGCCAAATCGACACCCACCAGATCCATGAGGTCATGGAAATCAGGCTCATCATGATGGTGCCGAACAGCAGGGTGATCGAGCCGATCAGCGCCACCGGACGCGCGCCGAAACGGTCGAGCGCCTTGCCGCCGAAGAACTGCGCGATGCACTGGCCGAACGCGCCGGGCAGCATCACCAGACCGCTGATCGTGGCGGAATAGCCGCGGCAATCCTGAATGTACAGCGGCATGATCACCATAATCGAGCTGAAGGCGAAGAACGACAGCGCGGCGGTGACGGTGCCGACGGTGAAGCTCTTGTTTTTCAGCACGCTCAGGTTGAGCAGCGGAGGTTGCTTGGACGGGTCGGCCGCCTGCCGGCGAGCGCCGTGGATCTGCCGCAGCACAAACCAGACGATGCCGACCAGGCCGATGAGCATGGCGAGCCACACCATCGGATGCGTGAACGGATACGATTCGATGTTCGTGAAGCCGAACATAAGGCCGCCGAAGCCGAAAATCGACAGGCCGACGGAGAAGAAGTCAGCTTTGGCGGACGCGTCGCACGTGCCGAAATTACGCAAGCCGAAAATCGCCAAAAACAGTGAAATCACGCCGATAACCGTCAGCGTGAGGAAAATCGATCGCCAGCCGTTCAAATCGGTTTGCACACCACCCAACGTGGGGCCAATCGCGGGCGCGACGCTCATGGCCATGCCGACGGTACCCATCGCCATACCGCGGCGGGACAGAGGATAAATGGAAAATACCGTGATCTGCAGGACCGGCCACATCACGCCGGTGCCGACGGCTTCCAGCAGACGGCCGATCAAAACCAGTACGAACGATGAGCCGAGCCAGGCGAACACCGAGCCGAGCGTGAACACCGCCATCGACGCGATCACGATCTGGCGGGTGGAGAATCGGCGGGTCAGGTAGGCGGTGAGCGGCACCATAACGCCCATGACGAGCTGGAAAATCGACGTCAGCCATTGGCCGGTCGTCACGGAAATGCCGAAATCGGACACGATGGTGGGCAGTGCGGCGCTCAACTGCAGCTGCGTGAAGTTGCCGACGAACGTGATAAAGGTGAGAATGGCGATCGATACGAACGCGGCATGCGTCAGATGGTCGTTTTTATACGATTCCTCGCCGGTAAGCGGCTGGGACAGGCCGTGGGTGCGGCCCTGTTTCGCGTTTATTTTCTTTTCCGGCTTCACTTCCGACCTCTTCTCCGGTTTCGACGGCAACCGACCGCCCTCCATCACTCATCCGCGCATACTCGCAGCGTATTGCGCAACTCCTGCAAAAACAGACTCAAAAAGTCTAGTACTGCGGGTGGTCGAACGCGAGATGAAACTATTCGAACACGTTCAATTCCAATTCAACCGAGAAAAATTGGCAAAACTTCGTATTTGTTCATCTCGGGGTGGTATACATATGCGTTGGCAGTAACGGCACGATACAGGAAAGGAATACGCCGCGCAGGGGGTTAGGAAGTATGACCGTAGTCACGTTATTCAACATAGCGATGGAGCTATGGGGCGTTCTCATCTGCATCGTTTGCGCAGGTGGCGTCTACGTGGGCGCGATACGTAGGACGCGGCGTACCTATACGAAAGTTTCCATGCAGCTTCTATGCGCGCTGATGCTGCTGGCCGACGTGTCCGCCTGGTATCACAACGGCGGCTGCGACAAGCTTGACTTCTACATGACGCGCATCGGCAATCTTGGTGAATACCTGATCAATTTCATCTTCATCGCACTGTTCGCCAACTATATCTGGCAAACCGTCAGCGGCGACGACATGCTTGAAAACGTCAGCCCGCACGAGTGGAGGGCCAGAACGAGCGGCGGAGCCAAGCGTAATCGTAAGAACCAACGTTCGGCCAACGCCCAATCCAAGCCGAAAAAGCCGCGTTCGAAGAAGCTTGACGTCATCTACGCAGCGTCCGCGCTCGGCATCGTACTGACGATTGCCACGCAGTTCAACCATATGGTCTACTACATCGACAGCCAGAACTACTACCGCCGCGGACCACTGTTCGCTATCCCGCAGATACTGGGTCTGGTAGAGCTCGCGCTGATTGTGATGCTGATCATCGAAAACCGCAAAAACCTCAGCCGACCGCTGTTCGTCACGTCGCTGTCGTTCTTCGTGCTGCCGATTGTGACAACCATCGTTCAGATTCTCCATTACGGACTGGCGTTGCAGGCCATCGCGATCACGATTTCAATCCAGTTCACGTTCGTGGTCGACACCATCGAAATGAACAAGAAAATCCGTTCGCAGGATGACGCCTATCAGAAGGCCAGCTACGAGGCGCAGCACGATGGTCTGACCGATTTGTGGAGCAAGAGCGCCGGCCGCGAGCAGATTGAGAATTATTTCGCGCACATGCAGGAAGACGACCAGGCTGTTCTGATTTTCGTTGACATCGACGATTTCAAGCAGATCAACGATACGTACGGCCATAAAGTGGGCGATTTCTGGATTCGTGAAGTGGCGCAGACGTTGAAGCGGCTGTACCGGCATGATGACATCATCGTCCGTTTCGGTGGCGATGAGTATGTGGCGCTGATAAAGAACACCGCGAACGAGCGCGTGATCGAAAGCACGCTGGACCTGTTCCGCCGCCAGTTGGCGCAGGCGTCCGCGCAATACGGGCAGGACGTGCATTGCAGTATCGGCGCATGCCGCGTGCTGTCCGGCAAGAACGTCGATCTGAACCTCTGCTTGGGATTCGCCGACCATGCGTTGTACCAGTCCAAGCGCGAGGGGAAGGGCATGTACACCGTGGTCGATTATGACAGCGGGAAAGTGCAGGCGGCGTAGGCAGTCTGCGGGATTGCTCCGCGAAAGCCTGCGGAAATCGGCGTAAAAATCACGGAAAATCAGGCTTTGCCGAGCATTGTCAGCACAATCAGCACCACGTTCAGAGCGACGATCAGCGCGGCGACCGCGATATTGACGATGTGCTTGACCGGACCGTCCACGTGCTCCCCCATCAGCGTGCGGTCGTGCGTGTAACGCATCAGCGGAATAATCGCAAATGGAATGCCGACCGACAACACGACCTGGCCGACGATCAGCGCTTCCGTCGGATTGTTGGCGAACCATAGCACCACCAGCGCGGGTACCAGCGTCACCACTCGGCACGCCCACATCGGCGCTTTGATGCGTAGCAGGCCGTGCATGATTTCGCTGCCGGCGTAAGTGCCGACCGACGTGGAGCTCAGGCTCGACGCAAGCAGACCAATCGAGAAAATCGTGCCGATCACCGGGCCGAGCACATGCTGGATGGCCCGCTGCGCGCCTTCGATGGTGTCGGTGCCGGTCATGCCGTACAGCGAGTTCGCGGCGAGGATGAGCAGCGCGAGGTTCACCGAGCCGGCAAGTATCAGCGCCCAGGCAACGTCGATTTTGCTGCCGTGAAGCAGCTTCTTCACGCTCGGCTTCGCTTCGCCGGGGGCGTAATGGTCGTTGACGAGCGTGGAATGCAGGTAGATGGCGTGCGGCATGACCGTGGCACCCAGCATGGACGTGGCCATAAGCACGGTATCAGTGCCTTTGAAGCGTGGAATCAAGCCGGCGACGACTTCTTTCGGATTTGGCGGGGCGATGAACAGACCGGCGATGAAACCGAACGTGATCACCAGCAGCAGGCCGATGATGAGTTTTTCGAAAATGCGATGCGTGGCGCCTTTTTCGAAAATCAGCAGCACCGTCGACACCGCGCCGATGATGCAGCCGCCGACGAACAGCGGCAGACCGAACAGCAGTTTCAGTGAGATCGCACCGCCGATCACTTCCGCCAGATCGGTGGCGATGGCGATTACCTCAGCCTGCATGAAGAACATGAAACGGCCCGCGTCGCCAAGCCGTTCGCCCAGGATTTCCGGCAGGCTTTTGCCGGTGACGATGCCGAGTTTCGCGGACTGGTATTGGATAAGCACGCTCATGCAGTTGGCCAGTACCAGCACCCACACCAGCAGGTAGCCGTAGCGCGCGCCCGACGTGATGTTCGCCGCCACGTTGCCCGGATCCACGTACGCGACCGCCGCCACGAACGCGGGGCCGAGGATGCCGGCGAGCGCGTGGCCGTGGTGGTACGGCCGGGCGGATCGGTCATGCTGCGCAGTGATCGTCATATTCTTCGAATCCATATCGTTATTCATATCCACGCAACGTTATAGTGCGTTTTCCGCGCAGAATTGTTACGTCTGTTACGGAAAGCTGAACAGCTGCCGAACATGCGCCGATTGTGGGGCGGACAGGCC